>OMED01000002.1_pt1 | contig 227820 bp, 196 predicted proteins | sample 1673411 | NCBI WGS metagenome assembly OMED01 (sample SAMEA103958110, study PRJEB25191) | human gut metagenome | reverse complement strand
GCCCGCCAGCGCCGCCTCTCCGGCGAAAAGCTGCCGCCCCCTGCCCACGGAAGCCAGGAGCTGAAACGAATCGTCCTGAAAGCCTGCGCCTATGACCCCAAAGACCGCTACCATACGGCGGATGAAATGCTGGAGGAATTGGAAGCGCTGGGAGGCGAGGACTCCGAGGACGACAAAACAGCGGGAGTCTATACCGCGTATGCAGATACTAAGGATGAGACAGTGGGCACCCAAGGCATTTTTGGTACAGCAAAGACAAGTGGCACAGCATCTACCGCAAAAGCAAAAAAACGGCAAAACCTAGACAGCACAAAAAAAGAATCATCAAAATCCCTCCGAGCTGTGTTTGCGGTCGTGCTGCTGGCCTGCATTGCAGTCGCCGCATTCGGCTATTCTCATTGCTGGTTTGGCCATAAATGGGTGGAAGCCACCTGCACAACCCCCAGAATGTGCACTGTTTGTGGAAAAACCGTCGGAAATGCAGCGGGGCATAGGTGGATTGCCGCAACCTACAGCTCACCGAAAAAGTGCAGCATCTGCGGAACAACGGAAGGAACCGCACTGGTAAAATCGAGTACATCCGAAAAAACGACTTCGTCGGTGAAGGAGACAACGCCAACCATACGTGAGACGACTCCGCCTGTAAAGGAAACGACATCACCTACGGAAGCGGAAACGGTTCCAGCCACAACGCCCCGGGTAGTTGCTCCGCTTTTGCTGGACAGCAGTATTGCCTACTCCGGTAAAGATGGCAAGCTGTATTTCCACGATTTTTCCACACCTACATATAACGTCAGCTCCGATCCCAGGGATGATACGCTTCCCGGACACGTCAGCAATGCAACAGATGCCCGAGGAAATACACACAGCTATGGCTTCCATCTAGATGGCTCTTCATTCGGCCCATACTGGATCACCATTCCGTTGAACGGAATGTATACCAGCTTTACGGCTACCTGTGTTGCAGCTGTCGGTACGGAAGATTATGCCGATGCAGACTACAAGATCGTTTCTTTCTACTGCGACAATGAACCCTACGCACGTTATGAAACACCTGCAATCGACAAGACCAGCAGCGCTGTTCACATCAGCTTTGATGTAACCGGCGTTCAGACGATGCGGATCCAGTATTCTGCGACCTCTGGAGCCAATGATATAGCCGTCTTGTATGACGCACAGTGGAAATGAAATACACTGCAAAATATGACGGCCGCAATAGGGTAACCGGAGACGGTGAATACGTATATCCCAGCATTTTAGCCGAGGGGACTCGAACCCCTCGGCGCGATTTTGCCAGTTGGATAGTAATCTAACCTTATAGCTCTCTTTAACGATTCCTTATTATTGCCTTAAAAATGTTAGAGTTTCAAACTTCGCACCTGACTAATTCCAAATGTTGCGGATTATCGGGAGATTTATCAAAAGATTCCTAAGCGTATAGATTACTGGAAACTTGTATGCCTAAGGCAGAAATATTTTTGACTGCTTTCGAGCAATGTATGTTGATTTTACCTGGATGAATACTTATAATTAGTTTTACTGATTTAGATTTGTACTATTTCAACACATCAAGAGGTAAACATTATGTGAATCCCAACCAATCTACAGTTGATGTCCACGTCCATGCCGATCTCTTTCAGGGATGCCTGTACGGACTCGGCAAGCAGGGGCAGCTCCTGACGGCTGGGATAGGTCAGCCAGCGAATGGTCAGCTTGGTGCCGTTCTTTTCCCGGATGCCGTCGCCATCGGTGTCTACCCAGCCTGCATTTTCCAGAACCGCCTTGGCTCCTTCCGGGTCATAGGTTTCGGTAGTGACCTTCTCACCGCCGAAGGAGGAGAAGCCGTTGGGGAAAGCACCGTTTCCGGGAACACCGTGACCATCCAGCAAAGTGGCTACAAAGCCTTCCTTGTTGATGCCCATGGCAATGGCTTTCCGTAATGTTTCTCATGCATCTGCGCCGACGGAGGAAGCAGGCTTAAGTTTTCCACGACTGCCAATTCGCAGCAGAAGCAGATGGTATTGCAGAAAAGGTTATTCGAATTTAGCTGCCGTGTGAGGGGCACAGCATAGTGAAGACCAATCCCCCGTCACCGAGATTGAAAACCCAGCTTACCACTACTGGAAACCAGAGCCCGGCAGCTAGCCGGGCTCCATTCCTTCTCATGCATAATTTGAGGTCAAGGAAAAATAGTCACAAAAGTTAGAAAAATCCCGGATTTCTTACGAAATCCGGGATAATTATGGTTGCGGAGGCAGGACTCGAACCTACGACCTCCGGGTTATGAGCCCGACGAGCTTCCAACTGCTCTACTCCGCGATATGCATGCACTTCTTGAATGCTGGGTTATTATAGCATGGGTATAGAGAGTTGTCAAGTACCAATTTTATAAATTTAGAAATAACATTTTACAGATTATCCACTGCCGCCACAAAAAGGCCGATAAACAGCAAAACGCCGCCGATGATCCGCTCTTTTCTGCGCAGAGTGGTCTCGTCATTCTTCTGCTTTAGCAGACTGTCCAGCAGCTCCGGGCAGAGCAGCAGCCCCAGCCCCAACATGCTGATGATCAGGCCTCTGATTTTCATAGCTTGCCTCCTGAAATTTACGGTGCGCCGCCGTTTGACGGGCGGCGCACCGTGAAAGTCTATTCTATCGCAATTTCCTTGATTTCCAGCTCATTGCCCTGCTGCAAATAGGTCCGGTCGCTGCCGCAATGGGGGCAGATCTTGCCCTGGGGCACCGTATCATAGGTTTTCCCGCAGTTTTCGCAGTAGGTAATGGCGTGGATGGGCTCCCACAGGAGCTCGCAGTCCTCCAGCATGGGATTGCGCTTGCAGTTCCATTTCCACACGTCAATGAGGTAATCCGGGATCACCGTGGAGACCTCGCCAATCTGCAAGGTCACTCTGCGGACGTGCTGGGCCTGGTTGTCCTGGGCGATTTTCACCACGCTGTCGGCAATGTGGAATACAACGCCTAGCTCGTGCATCAGTCTTTCTTCCCGCCAAGCTTGGTGACGATGGTCTGGCCCAGACGCTTACCGGCCATGGGGATGATGCCCTTGACCTTGTCCTCCGCCTTCATCATCTTGGAGCACTCGGGGTGATCCCGCTTCAGATGAATGGCATCGAAGACGCATCTGGTGGTGCACACGCCGCAGCCGATGCACTTGTTGGGGTCAACCCAGCTGGCGCCGCAGCCCAGGCATCTTGCGGTTTCGATCTTCACCTGCTCGGCGGTAAGAGTCTTGTGAGCATCCCGGAAGGAGTGCTTGGGAATACTCTCGTCCATACCGGCCTCCTGACGGCCTGCATGGTCGTAACCGGAAACGGAAATATTGTCCTTGTCCAGCATGATGAAGTCCCGGCGGTTCCGGCCGATCTTCATATCCGCACCCTTATGGACATAACGGTGCAGGGACTCGGCAGCACACTTGCCCTCTTCAATGGCATCGATGGCGAACTTGGGTCCGTGGTACACGTCGCCGCCCACGAAGATATCGGGCTCGGCGGTCTGGTAGGTCAGAGGATCGGCCACGGGGTAATTGCCGCGCCAGAACTCCACCTTGGTTCCCTCCAGCAGGCCGCCCCACTCAATGGCCTGGCCAATGGCAAAGACCACATGGTCTGCTGCCAGCTCCATAGTCTCATGCTCGTCATAGACGGGAGAGAACCGCTTGGTCTCGGGGTCGATGGTCCGCAGGCACTTCTTGAAGACGATGGCGGTCACATGGCCGTTCTCGTCCACCTTCAGCTCCTTGGGACCCCAGCTATTGTTGATCTCGATATTTTCTTCCAGAGTCTCGGCAATCTCATTGTTGGAGGCAGGCATGGTAGCCCGATCTTCCAGGCAGACCATGGAGACCTTGGCAGCGCCGAAGCGCTTGGCAGTCTTGGCACAGTCAACGGCCACGTTGCCGCCGCCGACGACCACCACATTGCCCTCCATCTTCTGGTTCTCGTCCTCCAGAGCATGGTGCAGGAACTCCACAGCGATGGAAGTTCCCTTGGCGGTATCATTGGCAACGCCGGGACGGCGGCCGCCCTGGCAGCCGATGGCGATGTAGAAGGCCTCATAGCCCTGCTTGCGCAGCTCGGGGATGGTCACATCCTTGCCGACTTCCACGCCGCACTTGATCTCCACACCCAGCTCCCGGATGACCTGGACCTCGGCGTCAATGATGTTCTTCTCCAGCTTGAAGGAGGGGATGCCGTAGGTCAGCATACCGCCGGGCTTGGCGCTCTTCTCAAAGACCGTGGGCTTGTAGCCCTTGGTAGCCAGATAGTAGGCAGCACTGAGGCCTGCAGGGCCGGAGCCGATGATGGCAATCTTCTGTGCCCAGTGCTCCAGGCGGTTAGATGCGATGACAACAGGGGGAATGTAGCGGGTCTCGGCGTTCAGGTCCTGCTCCGCCAGGAACTTCTTGACGGCATCGATGGCAACGGCCTGATCGATGGTGCCGCGGGTGCAGGCCTCTTCGCAGCGCTTGTTGCAGATGCGGCCGCAGACGGCGGGGAAGGGGTTGTCCTTCTTGATGAGGGCCAGGGCCTCCTGGTACTTGCCCTGGGCAGCCAGCTTCAGGTAGCCCTGAACAGCCACGTGGGCGGGGCAGGCGGTCTTGCAGGGGGCAGTGCCCTTGTCGTAGCAGTTCTTCCGGTTGTTGTCCCGGTAGTCGGGATCCCAGTGTTCGGGGCCCCACTTGATGGAGTTGGGCAGCTCGTGCTTGGGGTACTCCACAACCTTGCCTTCCTTGTCGCAGAGCTTCTGGCCCAGCTTCACGGCACCGGCGGGGCAGGTTTCCACGCACTTTCCGCAGGCCACGCACTTGTCGCGCTCCACCTCAGCGGTGTAAGCGGAACGGGACAGGTTGGGGGTATTGAACAGCTGAGAGGTTCTCAGAGCGTTGCAGATCTGCACATTGCAGTTGCAGATGCCGAAGATCTTGTTCTCGCCGTCGATATTGGTGATCTGGTGGACAAAGCCGTTCTCCTCGGCCTTTTCCAGAATGCGGATGGCCTCTTCATAGGTAATGTCGTGGCCCTTGCCGGTTTCCCGGCAGTAGTCGGCGAAATCGCCTACACCGATACACCAGGAGGCGGGGTCGTCTGCGCAGCCCTCACCCATAACACCCCGGCTGGCCCGGCAGGAGCACTGGGCAACACCGATGTGGCCCTCGTACTTCTTCAGCCAGTAGCTCAGGTGCTCGATATCCAGGCTCTGGTTCTCCATGGGAATGGCCTTCTCCACGGGGATAACGTGCATACCGACACCGCCGCCGCCGGGAGGCATCAGATGGGTCTTTCCGGCCAGAGGCACATAGGTCATGCGCTCGAAGAAGGTGGCCAGCTCCGGATGCTCCTGCAGGCGGGTATTGTAGGAGATCTCGCCCCGCTCGTCATAGCAGGGCTTCTCGCCGCTGCCGCTCTCGTCGATGTTCAGCAGCTCTGCGGAGCCGGGGACATACATGGGCACAAAGTAGCGCCGCTCGGACTGGGGGGCGGTACGGCCGTTGTGGTCGTAATGGTAGCCATAGTCATATTCCAGCAGGCCCAGGAATGCCAGCTTGTCCAGAACCTCCTGGAAATGCTGCTTGTCCTCCTCCTTCACGTTGCACAGCTTCCACAGCTCGGGGACGGTGTGGGGCTTGCGGACCTTCATGGCCAGCATGATGTCGCACATCTCGTCGGTGAGCAGGGCCTCCAGGCCCCAGTACTCGGCATCCTCAGAGGTGACCTTGCCCAGCTTGTGCTCGATGACGTCCGTGATCATTTTGCCGACCTTCAGCACCTTCTCCCGGGGTGCGGGATCGCCCTTGGCGGCAGGTTCCAACGCTCTTTTCTTCAGTTCCTGATCGATCATTCGCTTCTACCTTTTCTTTCCGGCATAACTGCCTATTATTTCTGTTTCCAGTTTTGGGCCTGTTCGGTAAGCCAATCGGCCAGAGCCTGCACGCCCTCGCCGGTTTTGGCGCTGATGGGGAAAATGCGGATATTGGGGTTGCGCATTCTGGCGTACTCCGTGACCTTCTCCATATCGAAGTCAAAGTAGGGCATGACATCGATCTTATTGATGATCATGGCATTGCACACCTGGAATACCAGGGGGTATTTCAGGGGCTTGTCGTGGCCCTCCGGCACGGAGAGGATCATCATATTCAGCGCCGCGCCGGTGTCGAACTCCGCGGGGCACACCAGGTTGCCCACGTTTTCCAGCACCACCAGGTCCAGCCCTTCCGTTCCCAGCTGGCGGACGCCCTGCCGGGTCATGTCCGCATCCAGGTGGCACATTCCGCCGGTATGCAGCTGAATCACCTTGGTGCCGGTGGCCGCAATGGTTCCGGCATCCACATCGGAGTCAATGTCCGCCTCCATAATGCCCACCTTCATATCCTGAGGCAGGGCCTTCAAAAGCTTTGTCAAGGTTGTTGTCTTTCCGGAGCCGGGGGAAGACATCAGGTTCACCAGGAAGGTGCCCTGCTCTTTCAGCTCCCGGCGCAAAGCCTCGGCATCCTTGTCGTTGTCGGCAAACACGCTCTGCTTCACTTCGATCACGCGATATGGGTCCATGAGAAACTCCCTTCTTGTGTTGGCTTTTTCTGCGAAAAATCGTGAAAAGCACTTCTTCTCAAGATTAACTATACACGAGGGGAATCCGAATGTCAATTGTGCATCACCGGCACAATTGCCCAAAAAGCGTACAAAATTGCCAAAAAGCAGCAGTTAGCAAGGGCTAACATATGTGAAAAATTGCGATTTCTCCTGCTTTTGCGGCCTTATCCGCGAATATGCGCAATAGTTACAAAAATATTGATTTATTACGGTTGTAATTTTTGAATTATTTGTGAATAAAAACGAATGACAGCGCTATCGCACCTATGATAAAATAAAACCTGTATACAAAGGAGGCTTCTATGGAAGAGAGAAAAACCACAATTCTGGCCGTTGCCGGAAAGGGCGGCGTGGGCAAAACCTCCGTTGCCGCCACTATGGTACGGCTGTTGTGCCAAATGCACCCCGGCAAGCGCATTCTGGCCATAGACGCAGACCCTGCCGTAGGCCTGGCCACCGCCTTGGGCGTGGAGGTGTGCCTGACGGTAGACGACATCCGCAAGGCCGTGGTCGCCCAGGCCAGACAGGGGGATGCCAAGGCCGCTGTGGAGCTGCTGGGAGAGGCCCGCTGCCAGATTTTCGACGCCGTCGCCGAGAGCCGGGGCTTCGCCTTTCTCGCCATTGGCCGCCCGGAAAGCGCCGGCTGCTACTGCAAGGTCAACGGCTACCTGAAAGAGGTCATCGGCCTTCTGGCCGGGAGCTTTGACTATGTGGTCATCGACGGCGAGGCCGGTGTGGAGCAAATCAACCGCCGGGTCATGGAAAAGGTCACCCATCTGCTGCTGATCACGGACGCCAGCAGGAAGGGCACCCAAGTCATCCAGACGGTGAAAAAGGTGGCAGACGAGCTGGTCATGTACGATCAGGTTGGGGCCATTGTGAACCGCCTGCCCTCCAGAGAGGTCATCCCGCTGCTGGACACCGGGGATATTCCGGTGCTGAGCTACATTGAAAACGATGCCGCACTGGCAGATTTTGACATTCGGGGCGAGAACGTTTTCTATTTGCCGGAGGAGGCAAACATCGTCCGGGGGGTAAAAGAGGCGCTGGAAAAGCTGAGCGTGTAAAGCTCTTCCTGTCATTTGGCTACATAAAAATACGAGTTGACAGTTGACAGTGTACAGTTGACAGTTGTGGTGTCCCTACAGGACAGTTTTGAATATTTTCTTTCATTTCCGTAGGAAATACCGCAATTGTCAACTGCTAACTGAAACGAAAGAGGGAGAAAATGAAAGATCTAAAATACTTATACGACTTTGAGCGTCTCTTGCAGGAGGCCAACAACGATCTGGTGCGGCAGGCGCAGGCGGAGGGGAAATACTGCGCCGCTTATACCTGCGAAAACGTGCCGGAGCCGCTGCTGAATCTGCCGGGAGTCTTCTCCGCGCGGCTGCGGGCGCCCCGGACCGGGTCCATGGAAATGGGCACCTATTATATGACCAGCTTCCTGTGTGAATACAGCCGGGCCCTGCTGGAGCGGGCCATTGAGGGCGGCTACAACTTCGCCGACTGCATTTTCACCCCGGACGGCTGCTCCATGATGAACCGCTGCGTAGAGAATATGGAGTTGCTGAAAACCATGGAGAAGGAGCACTTCTTCTACTCCTACATGGAAATTCCCATGAAAGCCGATGACAACGGCCTGAATCTCTATGTTTTGCAGTGCAAGAACCACATCCTCACCCCCTTGCAGGAGCATTTCGGCATTGACGTGTCCGATGCCGCCATCCGCAAGGCCGTGGAGGAGCACAACCGCCTGTGCCGCCTGATCCGGGAGATCGGCGACTACCGGAAGGAAGAAAATCCCCGAATCACCGGCTACGAGTACCACATCATCAATCTCATCAGCTACGCTGCCCCCAAGTATCTGCTGATCCCCATGCTGGAAGAGACGCTGGAGGAGCTGAAAACCCGTCAGCCTGATCCAAAGCCCAAATTCCGGGCCCGGGTGGTCCTGGTGGGCTCCGAGGTGGACGACATCGACATGGTGAAGCTGGTGGAGGAGAGCGGGGCCTACGTCTGCGCAGATCGGTTCTGCTATGGTTCCTTCCCGGGCCGAGACCCCATCGAGCTCACGGACGATGAGGATGCCCTGACCCAGATCTGCCGCCAGTATATGAACCGGGCCCAGTGTCCCCGGTACATGAACATGTCCAAAATGCTGGGGCGGCGCGTCTATGTCAACCAGCTTGCCAAGGACTACAAGGCCGATGGCATTATCTATGAGCAGGTGAAATTCTGTGACCCCTGGGCCTACGAGCGCATGGTGGGCACCCAGGTTCTCCGGGACGAATACGGCTACCCCGTGCTGTCCGTGGACCGGCCCTATGCCGTTGGCTCCTCCGGCCAGCTGCGGACACGGGTTCAGGCCTTTGTAGAGAGCATGGAAATCAAGAAGATTCAGGGAGGTGCAGCCCGTGGCTAAAGAAATCGGTGCAGACCGTCTGGGTGATTTTTACACCAACGGCAAGGTCCGCAAACGCCGGGAATGGCGCGGCCTGAAGGATACCGTGTACGACTACAAGTGCTGGCTGGGCATTATGGGCACTCTAGCGGGCTTCATCATCAAGCCCCGGAACATCAAGGCCATGTTCCGCTACCGCTGGATGGCCAACTACCTGGCTGTGCCCATGATGGTGGACCGGCACACCCAGGGGCTCCGGGGAGAATACCTGCGCATCTGCCACACAGAGCAGGACCTGATCATCAAGGACGTGGCAAAGCTCCTGGACAACCTGTTCCGGGGCGACCGCCGCATTGGCAACGACACCGAGTTCTCCAAAAAAGTGGTGCTGGTGGATGAGAACGAGATGACCGCCGTGATGATGGGCTTCCCCACTCTGAAAGGCCTGAGCCGGGAGACCCCCTCCACCTATGTCTCTGTGCTCTTGAATCAGACCGCCGCCCTGCATTATATTGACGTTGCCCAGGAATTCGGCCTGGCCGGTGACGTGTGCCCCATGCCCGAGGCAGAGGCCGGTGTGTCCATTGACGACGACGCCCCCGTTCTGGGTGCCTGCGCCATCCAGTGCAACACCACCTGCGACGGCTCTTTGATGGGCAACGGCGTTATCTCCAAGCGCTTGGAGCTGGAGGACGGCATTCCCTGCTTCCAGCTGGCCGCCCCTCTGCGCCACCGGGAGGAGGACGTGCAGGAGTACGCCGCCCAGGAGATCCGCAACGCCATTGCCTTTATTGAGGAACACACCGGCGAAAAATGGGACTGGAAGTACTACTTCGAGTGCGCCAAGCGGGTGAATATCTCCACCAAGTACCGTCAGGAATGGCTGGACATGAATAAGACCGACTACCCCCAGGTCTTCGGCTCCAATCTGGCCCTGTACACGGAAACCAACTATATGGCCATCTGCGGCAAGGTTCCGGAATTCATTGAAGCGGACCGGAAGATCGCCCGTCTTGCCGAGCAGGCCTACGCCAAGAAAAAGCGCATGGCCAAGGAGTACCGCCACCGGGCCATTGTGTGGGGCGTGCAGTCCCACTTCTATATGGACTTCCTGCTGTGGCTGCTAAACTGCTGGGGAATCGTGCCGCTGACGGATATGCTGAGCATGGTCTCCACCAAGGAGCTTGTAGAGGAGGACACCCCGGAGAACCGGGAGCAGGCCATTTACGACATGGCCTGGCTGACGGAAAATATGATCATGCGCAACCGTACCCACGGCGGCTACAAGGTATTGCTTGACGAGCTGTGGGAATTCTGCGAGGAATTCAATGCGGACATGGTCATCCTCTGGGAGCACATGAGCTGCAAGGCCCTGGACGGCATGCACGGCCAGTTTGAGGAGAAGGCCCGTCAGCTGGGCATTCACCTGGTGTGGGTCTCCCACGACCTGTTCGACCCCCGCATTATCAACCGGCAGGGCATCCGGGACCAGATCAACCGGTATATGCGCTCCGTTATGCGGGAGGAGCCCATCGACCCCACCCTGGAGGTCATCCACGACGAGAATTCGTGGTAATGTAAAAAGGCTTCCCCTGGGGGAAGCTGGCAGGGCGAAGCCCTGACTGATGAGGGACAATACGCAGAACCAACAAGAATCCAGCCCATGCAGTTACATATTTGCGTATCAGAACAGAATTGTAAAGGTTTCTCCTCATCGGTTCTGCGTCCCGCCCCTCATCCGACCCGCCTATCGGCGGGCCACCTTCCCCCAGGGGAAGGCAGTTGAATATAGTAAGGAGATAAAAATTATGCGTTATTTTGGCGGATGTGATTCCGGCAGTACCTATACAAAATGCGTCATCTTAGATGAGACCGGCAAGATGGTGGCGGATGTCACCCTGCGCAGCCGGATCAACTCGGTCCTCAGCTGTGAGGACGCTCTGAATCAGGCGGCGGCCCAGGTGAAGGAGCTTGGCTCCTATCGGGACCTGAGCTACCTGGTAGGCACCGGCTATGGCCGGAACAAGGTGCCCGCAGCAGACGAGAACATTTCCGAGATCAGCTGTCACGCCATGGGCGTTCACGTGGTGGACCCCAGCGTTCGGGCCATTATCGATATCGGCGGCCAGGACGTGAAGGGCATCGCCGTGGACACCGACGGCACCGTGCTGAACTTTGCCATGAACGACAAGTGCGCCGCCGGTACGGGCCGGTTCTTTGAGGCCATGGCCAAGGCCTTCGAAATGGATTTGACCGAATTCTCCAACCTGTCCCTGCAGGCGAAGAACGTCATTCCCATTACCGCCCAGTGCACGGTTTTCGCCGAGTCCGAGGTCATCTCCCTGGTAGGCGAGGGCAAGCCCATGGACGAGATCGCGGCAGGCATTGAGCTGTCCGTGGCCAAGCGGTGCTTCGTCATGGCCAAAAAGGCCGGCGCCGTGGACAAGATCACCCTCACCGGCGGCTGTGCCAAAAATGAGGGCTTGAAGCAGGCCATCCAAAAGGTGCTGAAGCTGAAAGTCATCGACCTGCCCGTGGACCCCCAGCTGATCGGCGCCATCGGCGCTGCGGAATTCGCCCGCCAGAAGGGTCTGGCCCAGGGCTAAGGAGGAAATCATGATCATTCTGAAAATTCTGGGCATTGCCGCCATTGTGGTGGCCGCGCTGTTTGTGCTGACCTTTGTGGTCTATTTCTTCAACCTGGACATGAAGCTCACCGCCGCGCTGGAGCCCATCTTTCTGAAGCACTACGACAAGATCAAGCGGGACCGGCACCTGTAATATGAAGCTCTACGACGAAATCATAGACGGCTGGTCCGCCCTGCTGGAGGATTTCTCCCTTCGGTCCCTACCCCTGTCGGGCCTCTGGCCGGACACAGGGGAGCGGAATATGATCCTGCGCTCGGATATGGCCTATGAGCTGGGCGGCGGTTCGCTCCCCGCTCTGGGGGCCACAGCCGTAACCGTGGGCGGCTTTGCCGAAGACCGGCTTTTGCTGTGCGGTCCGGACCTGCCGGAGATCCTATTAGACGGCCCCTATGCCCGGCTGACGGTGGCATCCGTCAAAGATGGGCTCCCGGACCAGGGCGGCGCACTGTACCAGGCCATCAAAAAAATTGACTTCGTGCGCTACCATGTGAACCCCGAGGGCTTCATGACCCGCATCTCCGCCATCCAGGGCCGGGAATCCGCCCGGGTCAGCCGGGAAGCCCTGAAAAAGGGGCTCACCTTCGCCCAGGTAGGCGGAAGAATGCTGGCAAGCTACCATGAAAACCCCCAAATTCAGGCGGTGCGGCTGATCTATATTACGGACCCCGCCTTCCCTTATGGGGAATTGGAGGCCCTGGTCAAAAAAAGCCGGGAAATCACCCGAGCCATCGACCACGCCATGACCGCCGCCATGACGGACTGCAACGTATGCAGCCTGAAAAAGGTCTGCGACGAGGTAGAGGGCATCCGCCAGCTGCACTTCGGGCAGGAACAGCATTGAACATTTTGTTTTTCTTCACAGCGGGAAACGGGCTTGACTGTTTCCCGCTGCATTTTGTACAATGAGAATAACAAAAGCCTCCACCATGCAGGTGGAAGCAAGGAGGGACTTATGCGTCTGAACATCTACCACACCAACGACATCCACGCCAATTTTGCCTTTTTGGGCCGGGTCTGCGCCTATCTTGAGGAACACCGGGCAGAATCGGACCTCTATCTGGACAGCGGGGACTTTCTGGACCTGAAAAGCCTTGTGGTGCAGGCTGACCGGGGCGGAAGTGCTCTGGCACTGGCGAAATTTTGCCGTATGGACGCCATGGCCCTGGGCAACAACGAGATCGACCTGGGCAGTGAGGACCTGAAAAAGCTGACATTTTTCCCACTGCTCTGTGCCAACATCTGCCGTAACGACGGAAGTCCCGTCCCCGGTCTGAAAAGCCATCTGATTCTGGAGCGCTGCGGCAAGCGGTTTCTCATCATCGGCCTGGCTCCCTTCTATGGGCTTGGAATGCTCGCAGACAAATACAATGTATTCTTCGAAATGGGGAATCTGCACACCTTAGACCCGGTCCCGGCAGTAACGCAGATTCTGCACGAAAATCGCGGAAAATACGACTTTTCCATTCTCCTGTCCCACAGCGGCCATGCGGTGGACCGGGAACTGGCCAAGCGCCTGCCCCCTGTGGACCTGTGGCTGGAAGGGCACTCTCACAGCGTTGTCACGGAAAAGTGCTGCTCCCAGTCCGGTATGGGGGAATTCCTGGGCCGGGTGACGCTGGACGTACAGGAGCAGGGCATCGAAATCCTGGATTCCGTGCAAATCGAGCTTCCGGCTCAGGAAAGCGCCGAATTTATGTACCGGCTGGGGCAGGCTCAGGAAAGTGCCGAAGCCATTCTCTCTCAGGAGCTTCCCGTGCTGCGGGAACTGGACTTTGACCCCTTCCGGGAAAGCGAATTTACCAATTTCATCTGTGACTGCCTGAAAGCGGAATTTGGCTGTGACCTGGCACTGATGCACAGCGGCATTGCAGAAGGGTCTCTGCGGAGGCCGGTGTCCCGAAGGAGCCTGCTGGAGCTTCTGCCCTCCAAGCTGAACCCAACAATCTATTCCCTGCCCGGTGAAAAGCTGCTGGAGGCGGCAAAGCTCTCTCTGGATGAAACCCACATCCGGCAACCCGGGAAGGGCGCCGGCTTCCGGGGCACCGTGCTTGGCTGCCTGGGCTACAGCAGCAATGTGGAGGTACATCGAGCGCCCTTCACCATGCTTGTTGACGGGCAGCCGGTGGAGCCGGGCAGGGTTTACACCATCGTCACCGATGACTACCTGCAGCGGGGCACAGGCTACCCCAGCCTGGCAGCGCCCGATCAGGACGCCAAATTCGACAAGCGGTTCATCCGGGATCTGGTGCAGGAATACCTGACGGTGGAACCGGTGTTCCGGTCTGCGGCGAAGCGCAGGGAAGCATAAAGGGGAAGCTTTTGGGGAGTTCCTTAACGGACTTCTCCGGTTTTGAACATTTTCATCATTTGTTCCTATCAAAAAACGCCGCAGGCTTTCAGGCCTGCGGCGCAAAACATTTGGTTTTAATTACAGCAGAGTGGAGAAGTGCTTGATGGTGCGGACCATCTGAGAAACGTAGGAGTTCTCATTGTCGTACCAGGAAACAACCTGCACCTGGGTCTTGCCGCCCTCCAGAGGGCAAACCATGGTCTGAGTAGCGTCGAACAGGGAGCCGAAACGCATGCCGATGACATCGGAGGAAACGATCTCGTCCTCGTTGTAGCCGAAGGACTCAGTAGCAGCAGCCTTCATAGCGGCGTTGATCTCTTCCTTGGTGACGGACTTGTTCACAACGGCGTTCAGGATGGTGGTGGAGCCGGTGGGGGTGGGAACACGCTGTGCAGCGCCGATCAGCTTGCCGTTCAGCTCGGGGATAACCAGGCCGATGGCCTTAGCAGCACCGGTGGAGTTGGGGACGATGTTGCAGGCACCAGCACGGGAACGACGCAGGTCGCCCTTTCTCTGGGGACCGTCCAGGATCATCTGGTCGCCGGTGTAGGCGTGGATGGTGCACATAATGCCGGACTCGATGCCAGCCAGGTCGTTCAGAGCCTTGGCCATGGGAGCCAGGCAGTTGGTGGTGCAGGAAGCGGCGGAGATGATGTTGTCTTCCTTGGTCAGGGTGTTGTGGTTGACGTTATATACGATGGTGGGCAGGTCGTTGCCGGCAGGAGCGGAGATAACGACCTTCTTGGCGCCGGCGTCGATATGAGCCTGAGCCTTGGCCTTGGAGGTGTAGAAACCGGTGCACTCCAGGACGACGTCAACACCCAGCTCGCCCCAGGGCAGCTCGGCAGCGTTGGCCTTGGCGTAGATGGTGATCTTCTTGCCGTCGACAACGATGTTGTCCTCACCGGCCTCGACAGTGTGGGTGCCGAAGGGCTTTGCATAAGCGCCCTGCGTGGAATCGTACTTCAGCAGATGAGCCAGCATCTTGGGAGAGGTCAGGTCGTTGATTGCGACAACCTCGAAGCCCTCAGCGCCGAACATCTGACGGAAAGCCAGACGGCCGATACGGCCAAAACCATTGATAGCAACTTTAACAGACATGGGAATTTCCTCCATTTCATATTACTGCTTTCGCAGTCTTATCATACTGTCAGCACAGGCTCAATCGATACGCCCGTACGGATTTTATTATACTATAACCCCCAGTTAATGTAAACTGGAAATTCTGTCAAAACCCGTAGAATTTTTCTGCAATTTTTTGTGCAAATTCCGTTTTACTGGTAGCTTACCGGGGAATCCACAGGAGCAATGGCCATATAGGTATTGCCCACACCCAGCTCCAGAGGCTCACCGTCCACAGTCTTGAACCAGAAGGGGCTCTCGGCATCGTCTGCGCCCCAGGTAATGGGGATGATCTTGCCGCCGTTGGCATAGTAGCCCTGGCCGCCGGCCTCAAAGTTGGCGGTGTAGTAAATGCCGTCGGTGGTGATGTCGGCCAGCATGACGATCACGTTGGTAAAGGTTTCAGGATCCTGGGTGTCGCCCAGCACCATGGCCTGATCGTACTGGTTGTAGACGTACTTCCCCAGAGCCGCATCATAGACCATGGAGGTGTCCTTGCGGTTGTTGCGGTAGGTGAAGGTCACGGTGACGTTCTCGGCGCTCTCGCCATTCTCCGGAGTCCCGTCCTCCCGGAAGCGCAGATTGTATTCCTTGTCCTCCGGCTGGGTGGTGCGGAAGCCCTTCTCCTGGGCCAGAGCCTCCAGCTGATCGCCCCGGGCGAACAGGCAATGCTCCCAGCCGGATTCGTTCTTAAACAGATATGCTCTGTCCGTATTCCGGAAGGAATAGCCGCTGTCTTTCTGCGTATCGATGTTGAACCGGTCAACACCCAGCTTCTTGGCATGGCCCAGAGCCTGCTCGGAGCCACCTGCATCGAAAATGACGGCATCATAATGCTTGGCGATCTCATTGAACATCGGCCGCACGGACCGGACGGAGCCGATGGCCTCGGATTGGGTAGGATCCGTAAACAGTGCCAGATCCCGGATGATGGAGCCGTTGACCCACATCTCCATGAGAATATCGGCATTCATGGTGCCGTAGTGGGGCAGCGCACCCCGGATATTGCTGATGGACACGGCATAGATGCGGCCGGTGAAGGGTGCGTCCAGAGTCTTGCCGTTCAGGGGGTTGGTGTAGACAGGCGCGGGCTCCGTGGTAGGCTCCTGCGTGGTGGGAGCTTCCGTGGGGGCTTCGGTGGTGGCTGGGGCCGTCGTGGCCGCTTCGGTGGTGGCCGATGCACCTGCACCGGCGCAGCCGCACAGAAGCAGGGTCAGGGCCAGCAGCAGGCAAATCATTTTTTTCATTGTTTCGTACCTCTTGTCAATGGAATTATAGGTGTATTCAAAACCGAACGGCTCAGCCTTCGCTGCTCTCCTGGAGAATACCGTCCATGGTCTTGCCAATGGAATAATAGAACACATTGTCCCGGGCGGGCTGCAGATCCAGCAGCTGCCCACGCTTGGAATAGACATTGTAGCAGCCGTAGAGGATGGGGATCACGCTGCCGTCCTCCGCCACCATCTGGCACAGGTTGTAGAAGGTGCCGGAATTGGACAGGGCCTCCTTGGTCATGCCCAGAAGGGTGTCGTTGTTCAGCACATTGTTGGTCAACGTGCCGTAGCCCTTGAAGAACTCGGAAAGATCGGAGTTGGGGGGCAGCTTGGTCTGGCCCAGGTAGAGGTCATAGGTTCCCGCCCGCAGAATCTGCTGGTAGGTGATGCCTCCGCCGGAGCCGCCATATTCCAGCACACCGCAGGGAATGCCCAGCTCCGTCAGGTGGGCGGCAATGTCCCGGGCCGTCCGCAGCCGGGCGGAATCGTCCGCATTGACCAGCAGCCGCAGCTTTTTGACCTCCCGGGTCTTTTCATCCCGGGGAAACTGGAAATTGCCCAACTGGTCCAAAAACTTCATGGGATCGTAGACGTAGTTGGAGGCCAGAGTGGGGTAGTAGTAAGGAGAGCCCGGAGAGGTGATCAGCGTCGTGGGCTGGGCCATGCCCCGGTAATTCTCCTCATTCAATGTCTCCCGGTCAATGGCATAGGTCAGGGCCTTGCGCAGCACATCGGAATCCTTGAACCAGTCGCTGTAGAGCAGGTTGCAGCTGAGATACAGCAGCACACCGTTCTCTACCTCCCACAGCTCGTAGTCGCAGCGGTACTCGCCGAAGGAATCCAGCATGGGATCCGCAATGGCCAAATTCAGCTCGCCAAACTCAAATTCATCCCGCAGCTGGGATTGGCTGGTGGCCTCCATCAGGGTAATGGTATTGGCCCGGACGGACAGCGTTGCATCGCACCACCAGGAGTCCACCTTCCGCATCTCGGCCCCCTCATCGTTCTGGTAGAAGGCATAGGGCCCGGTCCCCACGGGGTGCTCGGCCCCTACCTCACTGGCTTTCAGAATGGGGATATCCAGCAGCAGGGGCAGGTTCTGATAGGAGGTGTCCAGGTAGAACATGACGCCCTGGCCGTCGTCGTGGAGCTTGATCTCCGCAATGTGGGTGAAGCGGCCCTTGTAGAAGTCGCTCTGCTGCGCCGCCTGATAGGAGGCCAGAACATCGTTGGCCGTTACCCGGGTCCCGTCGGAGAACCGGGCGTTGTCATCCACATAAAACGTATAGATCGTGTTGTTGGAATTGACCCGATACCGGGAGCAGAGAATGGGTGTGGTCTCATTACTGCTGTTGTAGGCGAAGAGGCCCTGATACATCAGGGAGAACAGCACCCGGTTGGAAAAGTTCATGCCGATAATGGGATTCATGGACCGGTTGGGATAATAGGCCAGGATCATGGTCTGATCCGCCAGGGTATCCTCCTCCGTGGGGTCCGGGTCATCCTCCATAAGGATGGCATCCCCCGTGGGCACATAGGTGCTGTCCTTTTCCGAGGCACAGCCGGAAATGAGCGCCGTCAGCGTGGCAAACACCAGCAAAAGGGCAAGCAGTCGCTTCATTTTGTCCCTCCTCTGCATACAATGACAGCCCCCTGGCTGCCCCGGTGACCCTGGGTCACCCGGTGGGACCAGAATCGGTCACTTTCACAGACCGTGCAGGCCGTACTGACCTCCACCTGACGGACACCTGCCTGCTGAAGCACCCAGGCATTGACGGCTTTCAGGTCCACCAGGTATTTCTCCCCCTGGGTGCGGATGAAGGGCTCCATGGCCTCGCCATAGGCTTCCCGCAGGGCCTGGGGAACATCGGCATGGGTTTCAAAATGGCAGAAGCCGATGTTGGGGCCTACGGCGGCCCGGATATCCTCCGGGCGGCTGCCGTAGTATTTTTCCATGGCCTCCACCATCCGTGCACCAATACCGGAAACCGTCCCTCGCCACCCGGCGTGGGCCGCACCCACGGCACCTGTCACCGGGTCATAGGCCAGAATGGGCGTGCAGTCCGCAGAAAACACCACCAAGGCCAGCCCCGGCACATCCGTCACCAGCGCATCGCAGTCCGGAAGCCTGGGGGCAAAGAGCCCCGCCCCCCGGTCCTTCTCCTCGGCACGGTAGACGATGTCCGAGTGGACCTGCCGGGCAAGCACCGCATTTTTAGGGTCAAAGCCCAGGGCATCGCCCAGGATCTCGTAGTTTTTCACCACATTTTCCGGGTCATCTCCCCGGGTGGGGGCCAGATTCAGGGAGCTGAGATAGTCCGTGCTGACCCCGCCAAAGCGGGTGGTGAAGGCATGGGGCACGGAAATCCCCTCCGCCGCCAGATATTCCAGGCTTCCCTTATGAATCGTTTGTATCATTCTGTTTCTCCTGAAGGTTTACTGCTGCATCTCCGCTTCCTTGTCCTTCTGCATGCAGCACTTTTTATACTTCTTGCCGCTGCCGCAGGGGCAGGGGTCGTTGGGGCCCACCTTTTTGGCGGCGGTGCGAACGGGCTGCTTCTTCACGACGCTGCCGTCGTTGGCGCCGGCAGCGCCGGTCTCCTTGGCCACCTTCTCCCGCTTGACCTCCTGCTGAGGCTGAATGCGCACCAGGAACATCCGGCGGACGGTCTCCTCCTTGATGGACTGGATCATGGACTCGAACATCTGGTAGCCCTCTTCCTTATAGGCGATGACAGGGTCATGCTGGCCATAGGCCCGCAGACCAATGCCTTGCTTCAGGTCGTCCATAGCGTCGATGTTGTCCATCCAGTATTCGTCCACCACCCGCAGCATGACCACCCGCTCCAGCTCCCGCATGAGCTTGTCGCCATAGGCGGCTTCCTTGGCCTGGTAGGTGTTCAGGGCGATGTCGTAAACAGTATCCGTGAGCTTCTGGGCATCCATGCCCTCCAGCTCAGCCTTGCGGCTCTGGAGCGTGCCCTTGACGAAGTAAATACCCTCCAGCTGAACGGACAGCTCCTTCAGAGCCTCCTCATTGGCAATGCCGCCGTGCTGGCTCAGGGCAGAGGAAACCGTGGTTTCCAGGACGGAGCGCAGCATGGTCAGGATATTCTCCCGCAGGTCCTCACCGTCCAGCACCTTCTGGCGCTGGGCATAGATGACCTCACGCTGGGTATTCATCACGTCGTCATATTCCAGGACGCTCTTTCTGGCCTTGAAGTTCCGGCTTTCCACGTTCTTCTGGGCATTCTCCACAGCACCGGAGAGGATCTTCGCATCAATGGGGGTGTCCTCGTCCAGGCCCAGAGAATCCATCATGCCCATGATCCGGTCAGAGGAGAACAGGCGCATCAGGTCATCCTGGAGGCTCAGGTAGAACCGGCTCTCGCCGGGGTCACCCTGACGGCCGGAACGGCCCCGCAGCTGATTGTCGATCCGGCGGGACTCATGGCGCTCGGTGCCGATGATAAACAGGCCGCCGGAAGCACGGACCTTCTCGGCCTCTTCCTTAATATGGCCCTTGTATTGCTTCAGAAGGTCATTGTATTCCTGCCGAATGGCGAGAATTTCGGGGTCTGTGGTCTCGGCGAAGGAATCCGCCTCGGCAATGAGCTCCTCGGGCTTTCCCTGCTTGCGCAGGTCCGCCTTGGCCAGGAACTCCGCGTTGCCGCCCAGCATGATGTCCGTACCACGTCCGGCCATGTTGGTGGCAATGGTCACAGCCCCAAGCTTACCGGCCTGGGCCACGATCTGGGCCTCCATCTCGTGGTACTTGGCGTTCAGCACATTGTGGGGGATGCCCTCCCGTTTGAGCATCTTGCTGAGGATTTCGCTCTTTTCGATGGAGATGGTACCCACCAGCACAGGCTGACCCTTGGCGTGGCACTGTTTCACCTGCTCCACAATGGCCCGGAACTTGCCGGCCTCGGTCTTGTAGACCACATCAGGATGGTCAATTCGAATAACGGGGCGGTTGGTGGGAATCTCCACCACATCCAGATTATAAATGGCTTCAAATTCCTCCTGCTCCGTCAGGGCGGTGCCGGTCATGCCGGAGAGCTTGTCATAGAGCCGGAAGAAATTCTGGAAGGTGACGGTGGCCAGGGTCTTGCTCTCACTGGCAACGGTGACGCCTTCCTTGGCCTCGATTGCCTGGTGCAGGCCCTCGTTGTACCGGCGGCCGTACATCAGTCGGCCGGTGAATTCATCCACGATGATGATCTCGCCGTCCTTGACCACATAGTCGATGTCCTTCTTCATCAGGCCCCGGGCCTTCATGGCTTGGTTGATGTGGTGGGAAAGGGTGGTGTTCTCCGCATCCGCCAGATTCTCCACGCCGAAGAACTTCTCCGCCTTGGCAATACCCTCGGCGGTCAGGGAGACGGTGCGGGACTTCTCGTCCACATAGTAGTCGCAGTCCAGGTCGTCCTTCTCCTCCTTGTCCTCGGTCTTGGCAAAGACCTGCTTGCGCAGGGTGGAGACGAACTTGTCCGCCATCTGGTAGAGCTGAGAGGAATCCTCGCCCTTGCCGGAGATGATCAGGGGAGTACGGGCTTCATCAATGAGGATGGAGTCCACCTCGTCCACAATGGCAAAGGCATGGCCCCGCTGGACCAGCTCCTGCTTGTAGATAGCCATATTGTCCCGGAGGTAGTCAAAGCCCAGCTCGTTGTTTGTGCAGTAGGTGATGTCTGCCGCGTAGGCCACCTTCCGCTCGGGAGGGGTCATGCCTGGAATCACCAAGCCCACGGTCAGGCCCATGTACTTATAGACCTTGCCCATCCACTCGCTCTGGTACTTGGCCAGGTAGTCATTGACGGTGACGATGTGCACGCCCCGGCCGGTCAGAGCATTCAGATAGGCCGGTAGAATGGCCACCAGAGTCTTGCCCTCACCGGTTTTCATCTCGGCAATGCGGCCCTGATGCAGAACAATGCCGCCGATGAGCTGCACAGGATAGGGCCGCAGGCCGATGACCCGGTCCGCAGCCTCCCGGATGGCCGCAAAGGCCTCGGGCAGCAATGCATCCAGGCTTTCGCCGTTTTGATAGCGCTGCTTGAATTCCTCGGTCTTGGCCTTCAGGGCCTCTTCGCTCATGGCTTTATATTCGGATTCCAGCGCCAGAATGGCATCCACCGTAGGCTGAATCTTCTTCAGCTCACGCTGGGAACGGGTTCCAAAGAGCTTGGTAATCAGTCCCATTGGACATCTCTCCTTTCAAATTCCGGGGATGATCCCCGGAGCTTCTTCCATTTTCTTATAATTCAATGCATTATAACATATGGCAATCAAAAAATATAGAGTATTTTGTGAACAAACGCGGCAAATCTCAGCAAGAAGGCTTCCCCTCCGGGCGGTGCGTCGCGCAGCGAATCTAATTCAAAATAGCTGCCGGTGGCAGCTATACCATAAAAAGTGGAGCTGGCAGGGCGAAGCCCTGACTGAGGAGGGGCGTTATAGGAGAGAGCGGTAAGAAAGGGCAACTCAAGTCACGCACTGCCCTCTCCCACAACACCCCTCATCCATAAATTATAGCATAGCTGCCACCGGCAGCTATAGGAGATCAGATCCGCTGCGGCGGTCCCCCTTCCCCGCAGGGGAAGATTAGGGTCAGATTTTTCCCTTTTTAAAGCCCTTTCCCGCAAAAAACGCCTGAATTTCGCGCTCCTCTGCCTTCACGCTGCCCTGCTGGAAATTGGGCTTGCCGCCGCCGCGGCCATTCAGGGCGGCGGTCAGCTCCCTGTTCAGCCCCCGCAGATCGCCGCCGGGCAGGGCCAGGCAATAGTGGAAGCCGTTTTCATTCCTGGAAAATCCCGCCGCAATGCCGCCGGTTTTGGCGGAAGCCTGGTCTGTTAAATTCCGCAAGCCCTCGGGATTCAGGCCGTCCGCAAAGAAGAAGCAGTCCCCCATTCCTTCCATAGCCGCCGCCTGATAGGCAAAGAGCTGCCGCTCCAGAGCCCCTGAGCGGTATTTCCAGCCGTTCAGGGTGTCCAGCAGCTGCTCCGCCCCCTGAGCCGTCTGGGTCAGCTGGGCAGAGAGGAGCCGGGAAACCTGCCGGTTCTGGTCGAACACCGCATTCATCAGATCAAAGGCCGCCCGGCCTGCCGCCATTTCGATGCGGGTGCCGCCCCGGCAGGGAATGGCAGAGAGAAGCTTGATGAGCCCGATCTCGCCCGTCGCCGCCACATGGACGCCGCAGCAGGCGCAGATATCAAAGCCCGGCACCTCCACGATCCGCACCGGCCAGGGCAGGGCCCGCTTGGTCCGGTAGGGGACCTTCTTCAACTCCTCGGGACCGGGGGTCCAGATGTGCAGGGGGATGTTTTTCCAGATGGCCTCATTGGCCTCTCGCTCGATTTCCGGCAGCTTTTCCGCCGGGATCACGGCGTCAAAATCAATGACAATGCCGGTCTGATTCATGTGGAAGCCAGTATTGTGGCAGCCGTACAGCCTGTGGAGAATGCCGGAAACGATGTGCTCCCCCGTGTGCTGCTGCATCCGGACAAACCGTGCCTCATAATCGATCTGCCCATCCACGGTGCTGCTCACGGTCAAGGGGCCGTCGCACAGGTGGACGATTTTCTCCCCCTCCTCCCGGGTATCCAGCACCCGGACGCCGCCTAAGGTGCCCGTATCCGCCGCCTGACCGCCGCCCAGGGGATAGAAGGCAGTTCTGTCCAATGTAACGGCAAAGCCTCCCTCCGTCTCGCTGCATTCCAGCACCCGGGCCCGGAAAGTTGCGCAATGGCAATCGGCATAGTATATTTTTTCAGTTTCCATAACTATCTTCATTCCCTTTCATTTTCTTCCTTTTTCCTGGGAAGATTCTGAAAATTTCCTGATTTTCTATTATATCACATTTCCATTTTCTTTGCAATGCGGCAAATGCGGGATTTGCGTAAATGGAATTTTACAAAAATAAAGCTGGTTTTTCTGCCAAAAACGCGCTACAATGGGAAAAGAAAAACGAATGAGGTGATACAATGCCCTCTGCCTATGCCCATCTTCGCTTCGGCTGGGAGGTCCTGTCCGCCATCCCTACGCCCTACCGGGCCGCAGCCAAAAATCTGACCCAGCTCTATAACGTCGGCACTCAGGGGCCGGACCCCCTGTTCTACTACAATCCCCTGGTGGAAAATGCCGTGGACAAGCAGGGCCATCACTGCCACGCCATGACCGGAAAAGCCTTTTTCGAGGCAGCCCTGGTGCGCTACCGCGCCGCCCCCTCGGAAGGGGCCGCCGCCTATCTCTTCGGCGTTTTGGCCCACTACTGCCTGGACTCCCATTGCCATCCCCTGATCAATGCCGCCACAGAGGAGGCTGACCTGGACCACATGGAGCTGGAGACGGAATTTGACCGATTCCTGCTGCAAAAGGACGGGAAACTGCCGCCCCACCTGCAGGACTACTACAAATCTCTGCGCATGACCCGGGGCGAGCGGGCCACCGCTGCGGCGCTGTATGAGGATCTCTCCCCCCGGGCCTTCGGCTGGTGCGTCCGGAATCTGGCCAATGTGCACCATGTGGCCACATCCCGGAACCGGCGGTTTGCCAAGCGGCTTCTGGGACTGGGCGGCAGACGGGGGCGGGCCTTTCTCATGACCGTTGGCCCCAATCCCATGTATGCCCACCTGGACGAACCCATTTTTGAAGCCTACTCCGCAGCTCTGGCGGATTTTCCCGCCCTGGCAGCCCAGCTGGCCGATGCTCTGAAAGACGGGGTCCCTCTGGGTCCGGAATTTGACCCCACCTTCGGATAAGAAAGGAAGTCACTATGGAGAAAAAATTTAAGCTCACGACCCTGGAACGAAACTGGATTCTCTACGATGTGGGCAACTCCGCCTTCATCCTGCTGGTATCCACCCTGATTCCCATTTACTTTAATTCCCTGGCAGGCGCAGGCGGACTGAACGAAAGCCAGTATCTGGCCTTCTGGGGCTATGCAGGCTCCGTATCTACACTGATGGTGGCCTTCATCGCCCCCATCTGCGGCACACTGGCAGACCAGAAGGGCTTTAAAAAGAAGCTGTTCGTAGCCATGATGCTGCTGGGCGTCATCGGCTGCGCCGCCCTGGGCGCTGCCTGGAGCTGGCTGTCCTTTCTGGTGATCTATGTTCTGGCCAAGGTGGGCTATTCCTCCAGCCTGGTGTTCTACGACGCCATGCTGCCGGAGGTCACCACCGATGCACGCATGGACAACGTCTCCTCCCAGGGCTACGCCTATGGCTACATCGGTTCCGTCATTCCCTTCATTCTCTGCCTGGTGCTGGTGCTGCTGGGGGACAAAATTGGCCTGTCCGCCGGCACGGCTATGACCGTCTCCTTCCTGCTGGTTGCCGTCTGGTGGCTGGGCTGCACATTGCCGCTGCTGAAGAGCTACCGTCAAAAGGCCTATGTGGAGCGGGCGCAGCATCCCATCAAGGATACCTTCCGGCAGCTGGGCCGCACCTTCCGGGATGCCAGCAAGGAAAAGCACATTCTCATCTACCTCATCGCCTTTTTCTTCTTCATTGACGGCGTTTACACCATCATCGATATGGCAACCGCCTATGGCACGGCCCTGGGCCTGGACAGCACAGGGCTGCTGCTGGCATTGCTCGTCACCCAGTTTGTGGCCTTTCCCTTCGCCATTCTCTTCGGCCGCCTGTCCGCTGCGAAGGACACCGGCAAGCTGATCAAGCTGTGCATCCTGGCCTATACGGGCATCACCCTCTTCGCGGTCTTCCTGAAAAGTCAGTGGCAGTTCTGGGTTCTGGCCGTCCTTGTGGGCATGTTCCAGGGCGGCATTCAGGCCCTGAGCCGGTCTTATCTCGGCAAAATCATCCCGCCGGAGCGCAGCGGTGAATACTTCGGCCTGATGGACATCTGCGGCAAGGGCGCGGCCTTCCTGGGCACCACCCTGATTGCCGTCATCAGCCAGCTCACCGCCGGAACCACCGTCCATATTTTCGGCCAGGAGCTGCAAAACGAGAGCATCGCCGTGGGCACTCTGGTGATCCTGTTTGCCATCGGCTATGTGCTGTTCTGCAAAGCGGACAAGCTGAATAAGGCAAGAGGTTAAGATTGCCTCCTCTCCCCGGAAGCGCTGCTTCCGGGGAATTTTCTGTTTTCATTGACACGGTCAAATGGGCTGTGGTATAATTTGTTATGTAAAGACATACCGAGGCTCCCGTTTTCGGCGGGGAGAAAGAGGGACTTGCCTGTGGAAGACAGTCAGAAAATGCGCATTTTGTTTTTGGCCAACGTGCCGTCGCCCTATCGGGTGGCCTTTTTTAATACACTGAGCCGGAGCTGCCGCCTTACCGTGCTCTACCAGCTCCATGCCTCTGCGGAACGGGACGAAAAATGGACCGCCGCCCAGGAGGGGGATTACGAAACCGTATTCTTAAAGGGCAAGGCCACAGATGTGGACAAGGCCCTGTGCCCCGGTATTATCTCCTGGCTGGAAAAGGGCTGGGACGCCATCGTCATCTGCGGCAATTCCTCACCTACGGAGCTTCTGGCCATTTCCTGGTGTAAGCTGCGCCGGATTCCCTACTGCCTGGAGGGGGACGGCGCTTTCGCAAAAAGCGGAGATGGGCTGAAAGAGCGCATCAAGGCCCAGAGCATCCGGGGCGCGACGCTGTACCTCTCCACCTGCCAGGAGCTGGACAAATACTACCTGCACTACGGCGCAAAGGCCGATGCCCTGCGGCGCTACCATTTCTCCTCTCTGACAGAGCGTGATATTCTCGCCGCCCCTGTCAGCCTGGAGCACAAGCAGGCTCTGCGGAAGGCCTTGGGCGTTCCGGAAGAGAAGATGCTGCTCTCCGTGGGACAGTTCATCCCCCGGAAGGGCTTTGATGTTCTTTTACAGGCAGTCAACGCCCTGGATAAGCACATCGGCGTTTATATCGTGGGCGGCAAGCCTACGGAGGAATACCTGACCTATGCCCGGGAAAATGACCTGACCAACGTGCATTTCGTGGGCTTCAAGACCAAGCAGGAGCTGGAGAGCTATTACCTGGCGGCGGACCTGTTCGTGCTGCCCACCCGGGAGGATATCTGGGGCCTGGTGGTGGGCGAAGCCATGTCCTGCGGCCTGGGGGTTATCACCACCACCATGTGCAACGCCGGTCTGACATTGATTGAAAACGGAAAGAACGGCTTTCTGGTGCCGCCGGAGGATGTCCGGGCCCTGCGGATGGCCATTACGGACGCCATTGTCCACAGCGCCGCCTTTGGGGCCGCCGCTCTGGAAACCATAAGGCCCTACACCGTGGAAACCATGGCCGCCGATCACATGCGGATCCTGGCAGAGCTTCAAAAGGAGAAATAGCCGTGGACAAGCAAAAGGTAACAGCCCTGACGCAGAAGCATCGGAGCCTTTTCCGGTTTCACGGCCATATAACAGGAGGCACAATGAACACACTTTATCTGGACTTAGGAATGGGCGCTGCCGGGGATATGCTCACCGCCGCCCTTTTTGAGCTGATGCCGGACCGGGCCCGGGCTCTGGAGCAGCTGAACGGCCTGGGGCTGCCGGGGGTGGTTTTCCAGCCGGAGGACAGCGCCAAGTGCGGCATCCGCGGCACCCATATGCGGGTGCTGATTCACGGCGAGGAAGAGGGCGACGCGCATCACCACGATCACCATGAACATCGCGACCACCACGGGCACCACCACAGCTCTATGGCGGACATTCAAGCCCTGGTTGATGGATTGCACGTCTCCCAGAGCGTGAAAGGAAACGTCATGGCCGTCTACGAAAAAATCGCCCAGGCGGAAGGCCATGTCCACGGCGTTCCCGTGACGGAAATCCATTTCCATGAGGTCGGCACTATGGACGCTTTGGCAGATATTACCGCCGTGTGCTTTCTTCTGGAGCAGCTGGGAGCGGAGAAAATCGTTGCCTCCCCCGTACAGGTTGGCTTCGGAAAGACCCGCTGCGCCCATGGGCTGCTGCCCGTGCCCGCCCCGGCCACGGCAGAGCTGCTGCTGGGGGTGCCCATCCGGGCCGGGAACATCGAAGGGGAGCTGTGCACCCCCACCGGTGCTGCTCTGATCCGGCAGTTTGTATCCGGCTTTGGTCCCATGCCGCTCATGACCGTGGAGCGCATGGGCTACGGCCTGGGCCAGAAGGATTTCCCCGCAGCCAACTGCCTGCGCGCCATGCTTGGGCAGGGCTGAACTGCCGACACGGAATATTCACGGTTTATCCCCAAATTGTTTCGTTTTCCGTTAAATTCCTTTCACAGTCGGAAGATATGATAAGGGCACGAAAGCGGAACACAAGAAACAAGCTTCCCTTTCGTTTTACGGATAGACCTCTCTCTTCTCTCTTCTCTTTCTATTTCCAACAGCAAAGTCCCCGGGATCGTGAAAATCCCGGGGACTTTGCTGTTATGCGCCAAAAACGGCGGTGAACAGGCAGCACAGAATCACACCCAGCGCCGTTGGCAGCAGGGCGGCCAGTGCCGTCCATTTGCGGCTGCCGGTCTCCCGGCGGATGGTCAGCAGGGTGGTGGAGCAGGGCCAGTGGAGCAGGGTAAACAGCAGCATACTCACCGCCCTTTGCCAGGTCCAGCCGTTGGATTGCAAAATGGTCAGCAGACTCCCGCTGTCCACTGCGGTGAGACTTTCCTGGGCCCGATAGCCCATAATGGCAATGGGCAGCACAATCTCATTGGCGGGGAAGCCCAGAATGAATGCCAGCAGCACCGTTCCGTCCAGCCCCATGGCTCGGCCCAGGGGCTCCAGCAGGGCGGCAGCGGCGCTCAGGACCGTCCCATTTCTCATTTGAATATTCGCCAGCAGCCACAGCACAATCCCAGCCGGACAGGCTACAGCCAGGGCCCTACCCAGAACGAACAGCGTCCGGTCCAGCACCGAACGGATGATAACGGCCCCAACCTGGGGCTTCCGGTAGGGCGGCAGCTCCAGGGCAAAGGCCGAGGGCTCGCCCCGCAGCACCGTGTGACTCAGCCCCCAGGTGGCCGCCAGAGTCACCGCCACGGCAAAGACGATCACCAGGGTCAGCAGCCCCGCCTGCTGCCATGCCTGCCCGCCGAAAAAAACGGCCAGCAGGGTGATCATCAGGGGAAAACGGCCGTTACAGGGCACCATACTGTTGGTGAGAATGGCCAGCAGCCGCTCCCGGGGCGAGTCGATGATCCGGCAGCCTACCACTCCGGCGGCATTGCAGCCCAGTCCCATGCACATGGTCAGAGCCTGCTTTCCGCAGCCCCGGCAGCAGCAGAAGGGGCGGTCCAGCAGGAAGGCCGCCCGGGGCAGATACCCCACATCTTCCAGAAGCGTAAACAGCGGAAAGAAAATGGCCATGGGCGGCAGCATGACGGCACAGACCCAAGCCGTCGTCCGCCAGGCCCCCAGCACCAGCGCTCCCGTTAGCCACGCCGGAGCACCCCAGCCGGTCAGAAGCTGCAAAAGGAGGCCCTCCCCTCGGTTCAAAAGCCCCTGCAAGCCATCTGATATGGAATTCGCCCCTACCAATGTCAGCCACAGGACAAGAGCTAACAGCGCCAGCATGGCCGGATAGCCCAGGGATCGGGACAGCAGGATCCGGTCGATCCTCCGGTCCAGCTGGGAATAGGGTGTCTTCTCCCGATGCACGACGCCCTGGGCGATTTTTTCCGCCAGGCGGACGGGGGCCGCTGCCAGGGCGTCCGTCAGCGCCCCATCCGTCATGGTCAGAGTGCTCCTGGCACTTTCTGCTGCCTGCCGGGCTTCCGGAGGAATGCCAAGATCCTCCAAAAGCGTGGGGTCTCCCTCCAGGGCCTTCAGGGCCAGAAAACGTTTCGGCAGCGTGCCGTCCGGCAGGCACTGCTGAATGTTCTCCACAGCCCCCTCAATTTCCGGGGGATAGGGTACGAAAACAGGCACGCTTTCCGGCAGGTTTCCGGACAGCACCGCTTCCAGGCGGCGCAGGCTGCCCTTTTTCCGGGCAGTGCCCCCAACCACCGGAATCCCCAGCCGCCGGGACAGGAGGCTCAGGTCCAGGGAAAGGCCCTTGCGCTTCGCCTCGTCCATCAGGTTGACGCAGACCACCACCCGGGAGGTGATCTCCAGGATCTGCAGTACCAGCACCAGATTCCGCTCCAGGGTAGTGGCATCGCAGACTACGACGACCCGTTCCGGCCCGGCGGTACACAGGAAATTCCGGGCCACCTGCTCTTCCGGGGAGTGGGACAGCAGGGAATAAGTCCCCGGCAGGTCCACCAGCACCCGCCCATTCCAGCTTCCGCTGGCCAGGGCCACGGTCTTTCCCGGCCAGTTACCGGTGTGCTGCCGCATACCGGTAAGCGCATTGAACAGGGTGCTTTTGCCCACATTGGGATTCCCGGCCAGGGCGATGCAGCCCTTTTCTATGGTCTTAGGGCCATCCAGAGCTCCATGGCCAACGGAAGCGCGGCTCAGTCCCATGCTTCGCCCTCCACCAGCACCCCAGCGCTGTCCCTGTCCCGCAGAGCGATCACCGCTCCCCGGATCTCATAGGCCGACGGATCTCCCAGAGGGCTCCTGCCCAGGCATCGCACCCGGGTACCTGCCACCAGCCCCAATTCCAGGAGCCTTCGGCGCATAGCCCCCTCCGTTTCCAGCCCCGCCACACGCCCCACACCGCCCGGGGCAAGCTCATTCAATCGCAGCATACTTACAACACCTCGCCAAGGTCTCCGAAGAGCATTCTTCCGGCCAGTCTATGCAGCTTTCAGCGTGAGCGTGCGGGACATGTTTCCTATACGGGATCGGAGGCCGGCCAATGTCTTTTATCAGGAACTGAAAACACTGTCAGAGAATGTGCAGGAGGCGACCAGAGAGCAGGAGATCCTCAATATGAAATCACGGCTGCACGACCAGATGAACATGGGCGTTTCTGCAATACGGCAGATGCTGCGCCAGAATATTACTTCCGAAGAAAATGCTTCCGCCATTGTGCAGTTTCGCCGCGCCATTCAGGGATTGCAGGAGGAGAATTCCTACCCGCAGGATTATACAAAAGACAATATAAAGTATCATATCCGCAATATTCTTCAAAAAACAGGCTATGCCAACAAGACGCAGCTTGCCATTGCCGTAACAGGCAAACGCTATATTATTCCGAAGCTTTTTGAGGAACAGGACGGTTCGGAAGAAAATTCCATTGTTTTATAACACCATTTTACCCGGTTTCCTTTTTTCCTTTTTGAAACCGGGCTTTTTCTTAAATTGTCAAAAACAATTGCATAGTGGCAGGAGATGTGGTATGTTCTTTGTGAGGTTCCTACAACTTCTCCCTCCGGCACCCCCGCAGTCTCTATGCAGGTTTGCCAATGCAGCTTATCCCCGCGAGGGGACGGAAACCTTTTCTCCCTGCTGGGCATTGCAATCATCGGCCTGGATGCTTTTCTGATGGTCAGCGGCCTCATTGACCCTGCAGAAGCTGCTGTAAAAACGTTCCATATTTTCGCCATTGTGCTGCTGGGCGGCTTTTCCGTATCCGCCTATTGCAGGCCAAGCTCTACAAAAAAGTATTTGAACGCCTCGAGGCAGTCAGCAGAACCGTTCCGGAAACCATCGAGGCATGAACCAGTCGGATATGGATACGCTGCCGATCGGCGCTTGACATTCGTGCTTCCGTCCCGGCAGCCTGATAAAACGATTCTTAGAGGTGTAGATCATCATGGAGTTAAGAACGATTTCAACTACCTACGAAGGAAAAGAAAGACTCGCAGAAGAACAGGTCATCCCATTTTGTGACGACGGCGGCAGAGAACAGTGGGTGATCAATCTCTACCCCCAGGTCACCTATCAGCAGATGGATGGATTCGGCGGTGCCATTACGGAATCTGCGGCCTATGTCTATTCGCTGATGGACCCGGAACAAAAAAAGCAGATGCTGGGCGAATACTTTGGAAAAGGCGAGATGAGCTACCGCTTTGTCCGAATCCCCATCGACAGCTGCGACTTTTCACTCGGCCATTACGAGGCGGATGGGAATGAAGACGATGCACAGCTTGAAGGCTTTTCCTTTGAGCGGGTCGAGAAGTATATTCTCCCGATGTTGGAGGATGCGGAAAAATCGTATGGCGGCAAGCTGGAAATCATGCTGTCCCCCTGGAGTCCACCTGCTTACATGAAGACCAATGGGGAACGAAATCACGGTGGAAAGCTCAAGGAATGTTATTGGAAACGCTGGGCAGAATACATCTGCAGATACATCCAGGAGTATCGGAAACGTGGCTTCCATGTGACGATGCTGACACTCCAGAATGAACCAAAGGCCGTTCAGAAATGGGACTCCTGCGTTTACACGGCTCAAGAGGAAAAGGCATTCCTGCGGGACTATATCTGGCCATCACTCGCTGCGCATGGCCTGGATGACATTGAAATCTATATCTGGGACCACAACAAAGAACGGGCCTTTGAATGGGCGGAGGTCATCATCGATGCAGAGACAGACCACATGGTTGCCGGCATTGCATTCCATTGGTATAGCGGCGATCACTTTGAAGCGCTCCAAATGATCCGGGAACGCTTCCCGGGGAAGAAACTTCTGCTGTCCGAAGCGTGCATTGAATTCAGCAAATACAGTGCAGAGGATCATTTGGCGAACGCACAGAAGTATGCCCATGACATTATCGGAAATCTGAATGCGGGTATGAACGTTTTCCTGGACTGGAACCTGGTCCTGAACGAAGTGGGCGGTCCTAACCATGTGCAGAACTTCTGCGATGCACCATTCTTTTATGACACGGATCAAAAGCAACTGATAAAGCGCGAGCTTCAGAGCTATGTAAAGCACTTTAGCCACTATATCGAGAACGGTTCCGTTCGAATCGGGGTCAGCCGGTACACTGACAAGCTGGAAATCACGGCATTTCGGAAAAACAACAGGATCGTATTTGTTCTGCTGAATCGAACCGGAGAAGGAATTCCGGCATTCATTCGCTTAAAGGATTCCTGCGCAGGATTCATTGCAGCACCAAACAGTATTATGACCGGCGTTATTGATGACTGACGCAGAGTGATTCCCCGATGCGATAAACAGCAAGCGGGAGCCCTTGAATTGAACCTTCGTTGCACGGAAATTTTCACCGACTTCATCGAATAAAATCGAACAGGCGGTGCCGCCAATCAACACATAATTATCTGTATACTTTTGAAAAAAATCTCTGAATTTATATAATCCTTGAATGTTTACCATAGGATTTCATTCACCAAACCTTCTATTTCTATTTGCACCCGCTCATCCTTGCTGTCTTTGAACTGGGCATAAAGGGAGCATACATCAACATAGTTTCCACTTGCCAGCATTTTCGGGTCATACCGAAAGATTTCTATAACACAATAATCCCTGTCAAATACGTCATACACATGGAGAATTTTTGCTTTTTCAATTTTTTGAAAGTCCTGTGCAGAGGCGGCATAAGAATGGATACTGGTCCCGTTCAGAAAAGAAAGCCGAAACAGCGCCAGATCTCCCGACATCAGGAATCCCGGATTGTCAAACTTCATTGCAACATAGTGGCGAGTTTTCACCGGATCAAACAAATACTGTTTTCCCTTTTCCCAAAATTCCCTTCCGCTGGAAATGGTGTACTGTTTTCTGGTGCTGCTGCCTTCCGTACGCAGTAGTTCGCGGAAAGATAATTCTTTCAAAGCTCGATTGACGGAAGCTACAGAATATGGGAGCCATTCGCTGAGTTGATGGGCATTTGTTTTTTTGATTTTGTTTAGCAGCAAATAGATAAAAACCACTTGCGTTGCGACAGCAAACTGTTCCCCATATTCCTGAGCAACGGATTCTGTCTCCGTCAAATTCATTGCGCAATGCGGGATATATAGCTGTTTCTCCGGAACGAGAAAGGCGATTCCCGATTGCACCAGCGCATTTCTCTGATTCAGCCGCAGATTCTCCAGCAGTAGAACCGGCGAAAGGTTTGTATACTTTTGAATTTGCTTCAGCTGCTTCTTTAGCGTTTCCATTCTTAAATCCATCGCGGTCTTGGGCTTAACCAATAGATACCGCTCTTCACCAATTTGCAAAGAAAACAACTGATAGTTTTCGGTAAGATACAGCGGTAAGTTGTCGTATCTATTGTAGTTTTCCAAAAACATCTGCGGGCCAAACATCGTCCGCAGGTAGCGGATCAACTGCTCCATTTTCGCTCACCTCTCTGCTAAATATTTTGTATCAGTATTATATCATTTATTGTGAGACAATACAACATTTATGATACAATTATTTTTAAGCTTTCGGCATAATCTATCCCCCCGGATAATGTTGCGAAAGGAACGGGAAAGGGAACCTTTTTACCTATGGACTTTGTCCCGTCTTTCAGTTTAACATCCGGGTTTTGCCACACAATGATATACCTGACGAGATTTGCAGAAAATGCAAGACAGGCGTAATTTTTTTACGCGGCAGACTGCACAAATTTTGAGCATGAAATATAGCGCATTTCATAAAACAATGGTTATTTATTAAAAAATGCCCGGGAAAAGTGGACTTTAAAAAACGGAAGTGATATAATACTGCCCGAAAGGTTTTGTTGTGTATTTGTGCGGCCGCGTAAAAGATTCATACAAGATTGGCTTGTTTTCAGGAGTGCGCACAAAGCAAAGTGTTCTGAAAGATCCAGTGACCATGAGAAAGAGGAGAAGCTTATGACAGAAAAGGAACTGCGCAGACTCAGCCGCAGGGAATTGCTTGAAATGCTGATCACACGGACAATAGAGAACGAAAGGCTGACAGAGGAATTACAGCAGGCCCGGAAGGAATTGTCAGATCGGAAGCTCATTCAGGACCGTGCCGGTTCCATGGCAGAGGCGGCCCTGCAGCTGAACGGCGTATTTGAGGCGGCAGACAGAGCAGCCAGGGAGTATCTGGGAAATATTCGCCGCATGGCAGAGGAGAGCGGAAGCGCAAAATGAAACCTATTCGGAAAGAGCCGGTGGATTACCCCAGCGTGGAGCAGCTTGCAGCAGAGCTGAAGCGGGTAAAGTACCGTTCGCGATACCGCGCCGTTCTGCGCAGCACCCTTTACATGCTGATTGTCGTGGCGGCGGTTGCCGTTCTTGTCGCTACGATCTGGATGCCGGTTCTGCAAATATACGGAGGGTCCATGACGCCGACGTTGAACGAAGGAGATATTGTTGTTTCGGTGAAAGGCTCGGATTTTGAACCGGGGGATCTGGTGGCCTTTTATCTGGGAAACAAAATCCTGGTAAAGCGCTGCATTGCCGGTCCCGGTCAGTGGGTGGATATCGATGAAAGCGGAAACGTCTATGTGGACGGCAAACTGCTGGAGGAGCCCTATCTGACGGAGAAATCCCTAGGCGGCAGCAATATTGAGCTTCCCTATCAGGTGCCGGATAATCGGTACTTCTGTATGGGAGACCATCGGTCCACCTCTGTGGATTCCCGGCATACGGAGATCGGCTGTGTGTCGGAGGAACAGATCGTCGGAAAAATTGTATTCCGGGTTTTCCCCTTGCGCGAATTCGGAAAACTGAAATAGGATGGAGGGAATTGTCGGATGGATAAATTGCTCCTGCAGGATGCTGAGCCATATGCCAGTGCCCATAGGCACAAGCGGCGTTGGTATCAGGTTATGACCTGTCTGGCGGCAGCGGTTGTGTTCTGCACGACCTATGCTCTGATCCTGCCAGCCATTACGCTGGAAAAGCAGTGCGAAATTCCGGAGCACACACATACAGAGGCCTGCTATACCTCGGTGCAGGGAGACCTGATCTGCACCCAGTCCACAGAGCCTCAGCATACCCATACCGAAGAATGCTATCAGGAAACCCAGGATCTGGTGTGCGGTATGTCGGAAAGCACCGGCCATACACACGGAGCAGAATGCTATGACCAGGAGGGCAATCTGATCTGCGGTCAGGAGGAGTCTGAGGGGCATGTCCATGGGGAGGCGTGCTACGGAGTATCCCGGCAGCTGATCTGCGGTCAGACAGAAGAACCGGCCCATCAGCACACGGACGCGTGTTATTCCTGGAATCAGGTTCTGACCTGCGGGATGGAGGAGCATACCCACAGCGAGGCTTGCACCGCCACCGAGCCGGAAGAAGCGGTATTCTGCGGGAAAGAATCCCATACCCATGGGGAAAGCTGCCGGGATGAGCAGGGAGAACTGACCTGCACCCTGGAGGAGCATACCCACAGCCTGGGCTGTTACGCAGACCCTACAGCGGATGTGGAGACGGCGGAAATCTGGGAGCAGACCTTTGGGGATGTGACCCTCACCGGTGACTGGCGGCTGGATGCCCTGGCCATTGCCAGAAGCCAGCTGGGCTATGCCGAGAGTACAAGAAACTATGCCGTGGCAGAAGACGGGCAGACCCCCATGGGCTATACCCGCTACGGCGCCTGGAAGGGCGATCCCTACGGCGACTGGAACGCCCTGTTTGCGGCCTTCTGCCTGCACTACGGGGGCGCAGAGAATATCCCCACGGACAAAGACTGCGGCAGCTGGGCCGCGGCGCTGGCAGACGCGTTTTTACCGGCCCAGTCCCATGAGGCGGCTCCCGGAGAACTGGTGTTCTTTGACCGGGACGGAGACGGCACTGCGGACTGGGTGGCCATTGTGGCAGAGGTCACGGCAGGAGAGGAGGGCGCGCCCTCCGGCATCACCGTCATTGCGGGAGATGCCGATGGTGCCGTTCAGCAGCGCTCCTACGCTCTAGAGGATCCCACGATCCTCGGCTACTATGGCAGCCTGCCGGAGCAAGCGAAGGCATTCACCCTGACGGCCCAGACCGAATCCGGCATCACCGTGACCGTTACCGGCGACAGCGCCTCCCTGCCCTTCCCGGTCAGTGAGATCACGCTGACTGCGGCAGAGGTGGCGGAGGAACAGGGCAAGGCCATCCGGGAGCAGCTTCCGGCGGAGGAAGGCGCCGAGCCGGAGCAGCGTTTCCTGCTGGACATTGCCCTGTGGCACGGCGAGGAGGAGATCGAGCCGGTGGGCCCCGTCACCGTGACCTTCAGCGGCCTGGATACCCAGGGGCTTTATCCCAAGGTTTACCATATCGATACGGAGGCCCAGGAAGTCACCGACATGGAGGCGGAGAAAACCGAAACCGGCGACGTGGCTATGGTTACGGAGCATTTCTCTACATATGCGATTTCGCTTGTGGCCGCCAGAGACCTATCGGGTACGATCCTGGCAGATACTTTCCAAGCCGGTGGTGAGTATACACTGGCCGGTGATGTTCAGACGGCCGAGAATATTGGCCAGGTGACCATTACAAAGGACACCACCATTGACTTGAATGGGCATACCCTGACCATCAGCAAGGACCATCAGTGCTTTGTCGTGCAATACGGTGCAAAGCTCACCATTATGGACTCGCAAGCCCCTTCGGAGGAGACCGTGGACCTGGGCGGCAGCAACCCTTACGGCAATACGGCAAGCCTGAGTGAAGACGGTTCTACCCTGACCTATTACATCACAGAATCCACGGCCAATGGCACCGGTACCACGGAAACCCTGATAAAGCATAAAGTCCCCCTCGCCAACGCAGGAAAGATCCTGTGTAAGGAGGGTTCTGATCAGGTAATCAAGGTTGAGAACGGCGGTACATTGGAACTAAAGAGCGGTGTACTCCAAGGCACCGGCGTCAGACATATTGTCTATGTGGAGGACGGTACGCTGAACGTAAGTGGCGGCTATATTGTGGGCGGCGGCAGTGACGACATGCCCGGCGGCGGTATCTACGTCGGCAGCGGTGCGGTGAGAGGTACGGTGAATATCCAGGGCGGTGTTGTTGCGGCCAACTGTGGCAATTTCGGCGGCGGTATCTACGTCGTAGGCGGAGAGCTGACCATCTCCGGCGGTGCGGTGACGGGCAATGGGGTCTTCAATGGACACGACGACGATGGTGCCGGTATCTATGTCAACAGCGGCACGCTGAAACTGTCCGGCAACGGTTATGTGACCAACAACTCTAAGAGTTGTGATTGTACAGGTTGCCCGATCGATACGAACAACACCCACGGCGGCGGCGGTATTGCTCTGGCGAACGGTTCTACCATGGAGATGTCCGGCGGCTATGTGACCGGCAACTTTTCCACTCTGGCAGGAGGCGGCATTTATGCGGGCTACTATGCAGGGGATGGTGGAGTCAATTTTAAGATGACCGGCGGCACCATTGCCGCTAACTGCGCCCAATATGGCGAGGGCGGCGGCCTTCGTATCGGCGGCGGTGACAACGGCGGTACCTACGGCGTGATTCGAACAGAGGGAAAAGTATATATTACCAATAACAAAACGCTTACCACGGACGACTGGGGCGGCGGCGGTATTTTCGTGCAGGAAGGTGGCCATCTGTCAGTCATGGATGCGCTGATCACGAACAATAAAGCGGGCGGCTTTGGCGGCGGTGTGGGTGCCTGCCCTACGGGCAAGACCCTGATCGTCAATGAAGACGGTGCGGCCATTTACGGGAATGAGGCTTCCGGCACACAAATGTCTGTCGGTGGTAACGGCAAAGATTATGATCGCTCTTTGGCGCAAAAAAGTCCAGTCTTTATGATGAACAATGGCTACCAGGATTACTTCTGTGTCCGTAATAGCAATGGTGCAAACGAGCCTATTTCTCTTGTCACCGGTCTGATGGCTGGCAGCGGGGCGGCGAACTGGAAGGGAAGCTGTGACGAGAAGCCTGTTTCCATCGGCAGGACCGGCTATGCGGCTGCAAAGTATCTGTTCGGATTAACTGCAAACCCAGATGACACCGCCAAGGGCCAAGCAGTCAGTGCCGCGAGGGTCATTATCACCGGCAACAGTTCCGGCGTTCATGGCGGCGGCATTATGACCAACGGCGGCCTGATTCTGGGTGACCCGGGTGAAACCAAAGTGGTAACGGCCACGCCGGAACTGGACATTACCGGCACCAAGGCCCTGCTCAAGGACGGCGAACGGCAGAAGGGGCTGGCGGACTTCCAGTTCCAGTTCCAGTTGAAAGGCAGCACTGACACGGATGTCAGAACGGCAACAGCCGATGGTACTACCGGTGAATTTACGTTTCAAGACATAGAGTTTTCTAAGGCCGGAGTCTATACCTACACGCTCAGCGAGATCAAGGGTGACCGTACGGATGTCACCTATGATACGACGAAACATACGATTCAGGTGACAGTTGCGGAGAAAACCGTTTCCCTTTTGGATGTGAAGTTCACAAGCTACTATGTGAAGTCTGTTTCTGTCGATGGCAAAGAAGTCGGCGGTTCCTCCGGCTCCGGGGGGGATTCCCAGACGGGGACGTTCAGGGTTCGCTTTAAGAAGGAGGAAGGCTGGGATAACCTGCACATGCACGTATGGGCCGATTCGAGTAACCCGCTTACAACATGGCCGGGAATACAGATGAACAAGGATGATACGGACGGCTCTTACTATTACGACCTTCCTGTTACCGGAAGGGGTATATACAATTATGTTTTCAACATTGGTTCTGATGCGAAGAAAACAAAGGATATTACAAATGTCCCCTATGCACCGGGAAAAGAAGCTCTGTTCGATGCTAACGGTAATGTCCTGTCGAACACCGCCGCCGACACCGGCTCCACGGAGACCGGGGACGCGGTTGGGCACGGGAGCAATTCGGATGGGTCTTATTCCCTGGTGCTGGAGGGAGACGCCTTTACAAACACCATGACCACCCAGCTGAATCTGCAAATCACGAAGACGGACAGCGTGGACGCTTCGAAGCTGCTGGAAGGCGCAGAGTTCACCCTGAAAGAACCGGGGACAGAACCCCCCGTGAAGGCCACCACCGGTAAAGACGGCATTGCGACCTTTACCGGCATCCGGCGGGGAGCGACTTACGAACTCCGTGAGACAACGCCCCCCTCCGGTTACATGACGGCAGGCCCCTGGATTCTGGAAGTCAGGGACGAGAACGCGACGCTTTACCCGGCCACGGAGAACCCGGACGGAACGCTGACACAAACCGGGGAAACCGGAACGCCCCTGACCGTCAGCGGCACCGACCCGAAGGTGCTGTCGGTGACCGTCCGCGACATCTCCTGGGGCTACGAGCTTCCCAACACCGGCGGGGCCGGGACAACCTCTTATACCGCAGGCGGCCTGGCGCTGATCTTCGGCGCGGCGACCCTGATGTATATCTATTGCAAGCGCCGAAAGGAGGATGAAGCATCTTCCTGATACGCGGAAAGCCACCATTCAAATTCAAAATGATGATAAAAGAAGGAGCACGAAAAATGAAGCACGCAAGAAAACTGACCAGCCTCCTGCTGGCCCTGGTCATGGTCTTCGCCCTGGCCGTCACAGTTGCCGCCGATGAGACAACTGGAACCACCGGCACGGGCAGCATTACCGTTGCGAATCCCGTTAAAGACCAGACCTATACCGCCTACAAGATTTTTGATGTCGTCTACGACGATCAGGATCACTATTCTTACACCATCGGCAGCAGCAACCCTTGGTACGACACTGTCGCTGCCTATGCTGCTACAGAGGGGAATGGCCTGAAGCTGACCCAGGTCAACGGTGGTGATACTTATGTCGTTACTACCGGCAACGGCTTCAGCGCACCCGACTTTGCCGCGGCGTTGAAGAAGGCTATCAATGGCAAGGCCGGACAGACACTGTCCGGAGATGCTGGCTCTGTCACTGTTTCCGGCCTCGACCTGGGCTACTACTTCGTCGCCAGTGCCAGCGGTGCTCTGTGCAACCTGACCACTACCAACCCGACTGTCACCATCCACGATAAGAACGACATGCCCTTTGAGAAGACAGCCGACGCAACCGACGTGGAGGTGGGTCAGATCGTCACCTACACCATCAAAGGCAAGGTACCTGATACTACGGGATTTGACAAGTATACCTACGAAATCACCGATACCATGAGCAATGGATTGACCTTTAACCGGAACAGCCTTGCGGTAAAGGTTGGAAGTGCTGATGTGACCGCTGACACCGACAAGTGCACGATCACCTATGAAGCTACAACCGCTCCCAATACGTTCAAGGTGACCATTAAGGTCATAAACTGCAAAGTCGGCGATGACATCGTAGTTACTTATAACGCTACCGTCAATGAAAAGGCAATTGCGGTGGTCTCGGAGAACAAGGCAGAATTGACCTACAGCAACAATCCTACCGATTCGGAGAGTAAGACCACCACGCCCCCAGAAATTGTAAAAGTCTACAGCGCCAAGATCGTTATCGACAAGTATGAGGCCGGCAAGGAAGACACCAAGCTGCCTAACGCACAATTTGTCCTGTATAAGGAAGTAATCTCTGAGACTGGAAGCTCTACCTTGTACTACAAGTGGAATGAGACCGATAAGAAGGTCGAATGGGTTAAGGACATGACTGCTGCCACTGTCGAGACAACCGACAATGATGGCGCGGCCTACTTCAATGGCCTTGACAACGGCGACTACTATCTGGTAGAAACCAAGGCTCCCGACGGCTACAATCAGCTGACTGAGCCTCATAAAGTTACGGTAGCGGGCAGCAGCACGGATACCGCAAAGCTTACTGTTACCGCTAAGGTCGAGAACCAGGCCGGTACCCTCCTTCCCTCCACTGGCGGCATGGGCACCACCATCTTCTATGTACTGGGCGCTGTCCTGGTCGTGGGGGCCGGGGTGCTGCTGGTCACCAAGAAGCGCATGAGCCAGAGCGAGATCTAACCGGGGCACTGCCGCGGAACCGTTTCTGCGATACCCTCAAAACCCGTGCCGGGGAGCCTTCCTCCCCGGCACGCAGCCACAAGGAGAACCCTGTATGCGAAAACATCTGTCAACCATTGTTTTGCTTTTCATATTGCTGATAGGGCTGTCCTTGTTGCTGTACCCCACCGTCAGTGACTACTGGAACGCACTCCACCAGACCAAGGCCATTACCACCTACGCCGAAAACGTGGCCGCTCTCGACAACGCCAGCTATGATGCCATCTGGGACGCCGCCAGGGCCTATAACCGGAACCTGCTCAACCGCAGCAACAGCTTCCTCCTCTCCCAGGAGCAGAAGGCCGAATACGAAAGCCTGCTGGACATCTCCGGTCAGGGGATCATGGGCTATATCGAGATTCCCGAAATTGACGTGAGCCTGCCCATTTACCACGGCACGGAGGACACCGTTTTGCAGGTGGCCGTGGGCCATCTGGAATGGACCAGCCTGCCGGTGGGCGGGGAGAGCACCCACTGCGTCCTCTCCGGTCACCGGGGGCTGCCCAGCGCCAAGCTGTTCACCAACCTGGACAAGCTCCGGGAGGGGAACATCTTTCTCCTGCGGGTGCTGGATGAGATCCTGACCTATGAGGTAGACCAGATCCTCATCGTAGAGCCCCAGGATACCGCCGCACTGGAAATTGTAGAAGGCCAGGACTACTGCACCCTGGTGACCTGCACCCCCTACGGCATCAATACCCACCGGCTGCTGGTTCGCGGACACCGCATCGACAATATCGAGGAAGTCAAAACCGTGCGGGTCACCGCCGACGCTGTCCAGATAGAGCCCATGCTGGTGGCCCCCATCGTCGCCATTCCCATATTGCTTGTGCTGCTTTTGCTGCTGCTGCTGCCCCGGCGCAGAAAGAAATAGGAGGTTTGTGATGAAAAAACATCTGAAAAGTCTGCTTGCGCTGCTGCTCCTGGCCTGTCTGCCCCTGTCTGCCGCCGCCCACCCGGTGCCCGATGAACAAAAAGACGGCCATTGCAGCATCACTGTGACCATGACCTATCAGGGAAAAGCCCTCCCAGGGGGCACTCTGGCCCTTTACAAAGTGGGGGATGTGGCAGAGGAAGACGGCAACTATTCCTTTGTCCCCGTAGAGGCCATCCGGGAAGACATGCCTCAGTTTGGAGACATCCAGTCCCCGGAACTGGCAGGGGAGCTTCTCAAGCTGGAAAGCAAGCTGACCCCGGTGACTGCCCTCCCCCAGAAGGTGGGGGAAGACGGCAAAGTGACCTTTTCTTCCCTGCCCTTTGGCCTGTATCTGGCGGTGCAGAAAACCGCCCCTGCCGGGTACGGCAAAACAGAGCCTTTCCTTGTGAGCCTTCCCTACCTCTATGAGGGGGAATACCAATATGACGTGGCCAGTCAGCCGAAAACCGACCTGGAACGGGAGGTGCCCACCAAGCCCACCAGCCCTGCAACGAACCCCACCTTCCCCGGCGGCAAGAAGCTGCCCCAGACCGGCCAGCTGTGGTGGCCGGTGCCGGTGCTGGTCTGCGGCGGGCTGGGCTGCATTGTGGTGGGGCTGTTCCGCCGCAGGAGGGCCGGGGATGAAGACTGACCCAGGAAGAATTTGGATCAATACGGGGCTGCTGCTGCTGGCAGCGGCCCTGTTTCTATGGGCCTATAACGGCCAGGAGTCCCGCAGAGCCGGAGACGCTGCCCAGCAGGTCATCACAGAGCTGACCCAGTCCCTGCCCCAGCAGCCCCCAACGGAGGCCGGGGTTGACCCGGAGCAGACAGAAGCCCCGGCGGTAAAGCTGCCGGAATACCTGCTGGATGCCCAGCGGGAGATGCCGGAAAAAACCGTGAACGGCCGGGACTATATTGGCGTACTGAGCATCCCATCTCTGGATTTGGAATTGCCGGTGCTGAGCCAGTGGAGCTACCCCAATCTCAAAGTGGCCCCCTGCCGCTATTCCGGCTCCCTATACCAGAATGATCTCATCCTCTGCGCCCACAACTACGCTTCCCATTTCGGCAAGCTCAAAACCCTCCAACCCGGGGATACCCTGCTCTTTACGGATATGGACGACCAGGTGGTCTCCTTTCAAATGGTAGAGCAGGAGATCCTGGAACCAAACGACGAAGAAGCCATGACCACCGGCGATTGGGACCTGACCCTGTTCACCTGCACCCCCGGCGGCCAGACCCGCGTCACCGTCCGCTTCCAGCGGGCAGACTTAGGTCAAAGCCAGGAGTGAGAAAAAATCGCCGCATAGGAGGATACCTCCTATGCGGCGTTCTTTGCGCTTATTTGCTGAACAGGTCGCTGTGCGTTCCCGTTCTGGCTAACGTCAGGACAAGAACATCATCTTCAATACGGTAGATCAGCAGCCAGTCCGGGAGAATATGGCATTCCCGGTGTCCCACCCAATTGCCGGTCAAAGCGTGATCCTTGTTCTTTTCAGGAAGCGGTTCTCCCATAGACAGCAGGGCGATCACGTTTTCCAATAGTTCGATATTCAGCCCACGCTTCATGGCGAGCTTGAAATCCTTTTTGAACAAGGTCGTGGTCTTGACCGTGTACTTCGTCTTTCTCATGCCTTCAGGTCTGCAAAGAGTTCGTCCAAATCATTGTATCCCTTGACGGACGGGTCCTTTGCAATCCTTTCCGCTTCCAACATAGCGGCAATCGTCTCTTTGTTGGGCTGATTCAGAGAAATTTCAAACGGGATACCGCCTTCCCGCAACGCCTGCCGCACAAAAATGTTGAAAGCAGTGCTAAGGTTCATGCCCAATTCTCCAAAAAGCACATCGGCCTGTGCTTTCAAATCAGAATCCATGCGAATGCTGATATTCGTCGTCGCTCCAGCCATACGATCATCCCCTTTCTAGCTGGTACAATCAGTATATGCTATTTGCACGAAGAAATCAACAGTTTGCACGAAAACTTAACATTAAATTCATTATGAATTAATATCACAAAATGGAGTTCAGGATTTCTTGAAACCAATTGTGATATGCATTGGTGCAGTGGTCGAATTCAGGTAGATCCATGACCTCGACAGCTGTGAGCCAGTCAATAAGTTTTGTTTTTCCATTCTCCCCCACCTTTCCCTCAAAAATCCACACATTTCCCGGCCGTTTCGGCGCAACCTATGACTGCGGAGAAAACCCGCGAAAAGAAACGGAAAGGAAGAGAATCACTATGAAAAACAGCAACGAACTGAACGTTCCCCAGGCCCGGGAAGCTATGGACAAGTTCAAGATGCAGGCTGCTCAGGAAATGGGCGTCAACCTGAAGCAGGGCTACAATGGCGACCTCACCTCCCGCGAGGCCGGCTCCGTGGGCGGGCCCAGGCCTAAGAAGATGTGGCCCGTACGAAGTGCGAAGTATGATCGGCAGAACCGTATTGCAATGGGTCATGTGCAGACCGTACAGTACATAGCCGCTATCACAGTTTAATGCAGAGGTATATACAAAAAACACCCCATCTTTTGAGATGGGGTGTAGTTCTGCATACTAGAATCTTACCTTATTGTTTTATTCCTTACCCAGATAAGTGTCGTCCTTTGCAAACTTAGCAACGATGCCACTGAGTGCCAGAACTGCCAGCAGGTTGGGAATGACCATCAGGCCGTTGAACATGTCGGACATATCCCAAACCAGGGTCACCTTCTGGAAAGAACCAACAACGATAAACACCAGAGCGATGACACCATAGAGGAAAGTAGCCTTCTTGCTGCCCTTGAACAAAGCATTGACGTTGCTTTTACCGAAGAAATACCAGCCGACGATGGTGGAGAAGGCGAAGAACAGCAGGCAGATGGCAACGAAAGCGTTGCCGAAGGAACCGAAGGAGTTATTAAAGGCAGCCTGAGCCAGAGCGGTAGCGGTGAGCATCTGGCCGTCAGCACCGGTGGTACCCAGCATGCCGGAGGTCAGGATCACCAGTGCGGTCAGAGTCAGCACGATGAAGGTATCAATGAAAACACCGACCATCGCTACAGCACCCTGATCCTGGGGCTTTTCTACCTTAGCCATAGCATGGGCATGGGGCGTAGAGCCCATACCGGCTTCGTTGGAGAACAGGCCGCGGGCAACACCGAAGCGGACAGCTTCCTTAATGCTGATGCCGATAGCGCCACCCATGACAGCCTGGGGAGTAAAAGCACCCACGAAGATGGACTGCAGAGCAGGCAGGATATTCTGGGCATTCATACCGATGGCGATGAGTGCGCCGCAAATGTAGAAGATGGCCATGATGGGAACCAGCTTCTCAGTGATGGCAGCGATGCGCTTGACACCGCCCAGGAAAATGAATGCGGAAACAGCTGCCACAACGATACCCGCAGCAATCTTGGGAACACCGAAAGCGGTGTAGAAGGCATCACCGATGGAGTTGGACTGGACCATGTTGCCCATGAAGCCCAGAGCCAGAATGATGGCAACAGCGAAGAAGCCAGCCATAAAAGTGCCCAGCTTGCCCTTGAAGGCAGCCTTAATGTAATAGATGGGACCGCCGGAGACAGCACCGTCTTCACTTACTTCCTTATACTTCTGTGCCAGAACAGCCTCACCGTAGATGGTGGCCATGCCGAAGAAGGCAGAGACCCACATCCAGAACACAGCACCGGGACCACCGGAGACCAGAGCGGAGGCGCAGCCAGCGATATTGCCGGTACCAACCTGGGCCGCAATGGCAGTTGCCAATGCCTGGAAGGAGCTCATGCCGTCCTTACCGGCCTCCTTACCCTTGAGGCTGATATTGCCGAAGACCAGACGCATACCCTCACCAAACTTGCGAACCTGGACAAAGCCGGTACGGATGGTGAAGTAGATGCCGCTGCCCAGCAGCAGGAACAGCAGAACCAGATACTTGTTCCACAGAACATCGTTGACCGCTGCCACGATGTTTGTCAGAATTGCTTCCATTTTTGTTTTACCTCTTTTATTTCATTTTGGCAAATAAAAAACGCCGCAAGCAAAATGCTCCGGCGAGAAAATGGGCGCGAACTGGTCAGGTTCGTATTGTCCCACTCTGTCCTTTTACCTGAGAGATTCAGCAGCTTCCGCTGCCTTGCACCTTCGGTACCCGTTTTCCGGGATTCTCCAGAGCCACATCCATTCTTAGTCGTTACCTGAATTCAGGTGCCAGAGAGTGTTACTCCGTGGGCAGGCAAATGCCTTTTCCTAAGAACTTCCTTTGTCGTTTTTTAGTTACTAGGAGATAGTAATACATTTTCTGGTAATTGTCAATGTGCTATTTACAGGCTGTTCAAAAATTGGTATCAATTTATGATTTATGCCATCGCGGTTGTATACATTTTGTTGAATTATCACATAGCAAAACCACCTGCTTGAGCTGATAAAAGCTCTGGTAGGTGGTTTTGTTATCATCGATTCTCTTCCCGGTAAGCTTTTGGTGTCAGCTTATCTCTATCTGCCAACGCGTTCATCTGTTCTTCAAAGTCCAGATCCAACCGCATAGAAATGCGCTTCCACTTATAGTGGTCATCCAATACCTCTTGCCCAACAATCGCAGCGGCCATTGCCGTAATGCGCTGCTGACCGTCAATAAGAACCTTTTTGCCGGAGGACTTTGTTCCGTCTTTCAGCTTAACATCCGGGTTTTGCCATACAATGATATATCCCACCGGAAGTCCCTTATACAAAGAATCAACCAAGTCTCTGACTTTAGAGCTATCCCAAACAAAAGGACGCTGCATCTCCGGGATTGCAATGCTTCCGGATTTTATATTTGAAAGCAGTGTCTCAACTGTATAGTTATTAACGCTATAACGTGCCATATATTGCCCCTCACTTCAATCGATATCTTTTTCCCACACCTCTGCCGATGATCTCAATCAATTCATTCTCGTTCATCTGACAAATCTGTTCTGGAGATACACCACACCCTGTTATAGCTTGATTATGCTCCTATCTTCATGTATTTCAATAGACTCGAGTGAAAATTCACTTTTCTTTCACCTCATGGTATGAAAAATCACTCCTCTTCCGTTCAATGGGGGGCCATCTCAAAAAATCTGCTGTTTTTCCATTCTCCCCCACCTTTCCCTCAAAAATCCACACATTTCCCGCCCGTTTCGGCGCAACCTATGACTGCGGACAAAACCCGCGAAAAGAAACGGAAAAGGAGAGATTTACGATGGCAAGCAAGAACAGCAACCAGATCAACGTTCCCCAGGCCCGGGAGGCCATGGACAAGTTCAAGATGCAGGCAGCCCAGGAAATGGGCGTCAACCTGAAGCAGGGCTACAATGGCGACCTCACCTCCCGCGAGGCCGGCTCCGTGGGCGGGCAGATGGTCAAGAAGATGTGGCCCGTACGAAGTGCGAATTTTGCGAGGGATAGCCGGGTTGCGGCTGGACATAGGGTGGAGATTCGGTACATGGCGCAGCTGACAGTGTAAAACAATACACTACATCCAAACAGCCCTTAAAAAGCGCATCTGCTTTCCATTTCGAGCAGTTGCGCTTTTGTCAGTTCTAGCCGGTAAGATGCTGCCGCTTCCCGATGGAGGAACGCTGGCAGGATCAGGCGAAGGGATTCCAGGACCTGGACGGGTGGAAAATCGGGCTCTACACGGATGCCGCCTGTACCCAGCCTAAGCATGAGAATGAGATCGTGGACGGCATCCAGAATGGCGACGAAATTCAGCCCCAGCGGGAATCCCGTGGGTGGGAGCGATAAGCACTTTTCGTACATTTGTCAGTTACTTGAAGCTGCGGTATAATGGAAGAAAAAAGCGTAAGGAGCTGACCATTATGTTATTCCGCAAAGAGAAAAAGTATTATGCAACCCTCAATGACCGGGAACTTCGTCTGGCAAAGTACGCGCTGCATCAATTCCGCAACAAGCTTCTTCCGGAGGGAAAGCCTGCCGAGGATGTAAATGAGCTGTTGCTGAAGCTCTGGAAGTAGAGCGCCGTCCCCATTCCAGAAAATTGTTACAGATTGCCTCCGTATATTAAAGAAAAATGTTACAAGTCATTTGACAATTCCCGAGAATAATGTTACACTTTTCTTGCTACAATATTCTTGGAGGTGGTAGTATGCTGTATCGAAAGGCTTATGACAGGCTGCTGGAATGGAAAACCCAGCCGAGGAAAAAGGCCCTATGCATCATGGGTGCCCGTCAGATTGGAAAGACCACAATTATTCGCCAGTTTGGCAAGGACCAATACGATTGTTTTGTGGAGGTCAATTTCATCACGGATACGGATGCGGCCAAGATATTTGACGGGAATCTGGATGCCAATACCGTTATTACCGGCCTGACTGCCTATACCAGAAAACCGATGATTCCCGGGAAAACCCTGGTGCTTCTGGATGAAATCCAGGCCTGCCCCAATGCCCGGACTGCCATCAAATTTCTGGTGGAGGATGGACGCTTTGACTATATCGAGTCCGGCTCCCTGCTGGGTGTTCGGCACAAGGAGGTTCGCTCCTACCCGGTTGGCTTTGAGGAGCCCTACCAGATGTATCCCATGGACCTGGAGGAATACCTGTGGGCAAACGGAGTACAAAAATCCACAATTCAGTATCTCAAGGACTGCTACGAAACCGGGATGCCGGTCACCGATGCCATTCACCAAACCCTGTGCAAGCTGTTTTACAGCTATATCGTTGTGGGCGGTATGCCGGATGTGGTGCAAACCTTTGTGGATACCCACGATATTGCCCAAGTGATCGCCCGCCAAAGGGAAGTTTTGGAGCTATACCGGCTGGACATTGCGCAGTATGCCCAGGGCAGCGAAAAGGTCAAAATTCGTGCCATTTTTGACAGCATTCCCAGCCAGCTGAACGACAAAAAGCGGAGATTTGTTCTGGCGGCGCTGGATCCCAATGGCCGTCAGCTCCGCTATGCGGATAGCTTCAACTGGCTCTGTGACGCCGGCGTGGCCCTGCCCTGCTACAATGTGGAGGAGCCCCAGCCGCCGCTCATGCTGAATGAAAAACGCAATCTCTTCAAACTCTTCATGGGGGATACCGGCCTGCTGTGTTCTGCCTGTATGGAAAACGTACAGTTTGAGATTTTGAATGGCGACTTGCAGATCAATATGGGCAGCATTCTGGAAAACGCAATTGCCCAGCAGCTGAAATGCAACGGGTTTCGCCTGAATTACTACGACGGCAAGAAAACTGGAGAAATTGATTTTGTCATTCAAAACGGTATGGGCATTGAACTGATTGAGGCCAAATCCGGCAATGATTTCAGGACGCATTCCGCTATGGACAGGATTCGTAAAGTGGAGGGCTGGAAATTCGATAAGGCCGTAGTACTCTGCAAGGGAAATGTGGAAATGTTAGATGGTATCTGGTATTACCCCTGGTATATGGTCATGTTCCTGAAATCCTACCAATTGCCCAAGGAACTCAAGTATGAAATTGATTTAAGCGCATTACAGTAACTCATAATTGAGGAAGCATCTGCTCACTGGCAGGTGCTTTTTCTATACGCAAAGCAGAAAGGAAGTTGATTTTTATCACAAACGAAGAATTAAATAGCAATGGTGTATTTTACCCCGGAGGAAATTCAGCAGGCCAAACAGCTGGACCTACTGACCTACGGCACAACAGGAAGCATCTGAGGTTTGTAACACTACGGCGAGTATTCCCGTGCCAATGCCATTGAATTCTCCTTGAAGATGGCGGACCAAATGGGCTGGCACAGCTACGGGGACAAGCAGTACGTCCCCCATGTGCTGCGGTACTACCCAATCGGCAAGGTGTTCTACACCCCGGAGGGCGGGAATGCTCATCTACTTCGACTGGGCCCCACAGGACGAAGTGCCGGACCATGTTGGGATTGTGGAGAAGGTGGAGAATGGGATGGCGGGAAATTAACGATACCAGCTCCAGCCATCTGTTAGTTCTGCTGAAATGGCAGCGAATGCGCAAAAGTCAAGTCTTGTTTCCAGCTCTATCTATGGTACAATGACTGGCAGTTCGCAACGCACAGGAGGAATGGCTTTATGTCTGAAACCACCCATACGCTTCAGGAATATCTCAATCAGGCTATGCCTGTGTTAATGGAAGTTCCCGGTTTGCCGAAAAATATCCTGATGCCGTATTTACCCTGATTGCTATGAACAACCTGTTCCACCATGACTGGGAATTTTCGGAAATCCATCAGGAAGCGTTTTCCTCTATACTGGATGGGGAAGATATTTTCGGTACAACCGCCGTATGGACGCTTACCTGCAAGCGCATTTGTGGAATGACTAATTTATGGAACAAAAGCCAATAAAGCCATATAAGCAGTTAAAACAAAAGCAGAAAGCAAAAATTTCTGACGATATGTATCTGGAAACGCAAGCCTTTTGGCAGGCTATAAAGATTTAGGATTGACAGAGTACTAGCAGAATAATTCGCAAAATTCAAAAGACGGATGTTCGCCGACCGGAGATTTAGATGGGCTTCCTGCCGCAAATTGCCGGAAAGACACAAAAGTGCTAAATCAGAACACAGAAAAAGGAGAATTTATAGTGGAAATTGGCTAAAATACTGGTGTAAAACATTTTTAAAGGAGGAAACGCAATGATCGAGGTAAAAGACACCGGAATCAAGAGCTACCATCCGGATATGGATGGGGATCCGCTGTATGTGACAAAGGGAAACTGCCACTACAGTCATGAAGGCACGAAGGATTTTCTGGACTATATCACAGCGTACCAGCCGGAAAACGGGGGCGTCACGTTCCTTGTGAATACCTTCCGGGGGGCCAAGGCCCAGGTGAGAATCCGCTTCGTCAGTCCGACTGCCTTCCGCTTTCAGATGTTCCCTCACCTGGTGCAGCCCAAGCTGAATGAGGTATTTGGGTTTGCTCCCGTAAGCGGCGTTCAGGTAACGGAGGAGTCTCTGTTCATTGTGGTTAAGACAGAACGGGTGACCCTGCGGCTGCGAAAATGCCCCTGGGAAATGACGGTGGAGCTGGACGGCGAACTGCTGACCATGGAACAGATCAAGGATCACAACGTGGACCAGAAGTACAAGGCCGTCCCGGTGGGCTTCACTGTGGGCGACGACGGCAGGATCCTCAATGCCTTTGAGACCATGTACATGTACTGTGACGAGGCTTTCTACGGCTTCGGTGAGAAATTCACCTCCTTTAACAAGCGGGGTCAGAAAATCACCGTCTGGCAGCAGGACGCCCAGTCCACCAATTCGGATGTCTCCTACAAGGGGATGCCCTACTTTATGAGCTCCGAGGGATATTCGGTGCTGATGAATACCTATACCCGTACCCACTTCAATATGGGCGCCAGCTCCGGCGTCTCCTACACCATGGAGACCGAGGATCCCTATCTGGACTACTATATGTTCTGCAACCGGGATTACAAGGGGTTAATCCGGGATTATACCGCCCTGAGCGGCCGCTCCGCCATGATCCCCAGGTGGGCCTTTGGCTTCTGGATGTCCCGCATGAGCTACATGAGTCGGCAGGAGGTCGAGGAGATCGTGGACCAGATGGCCAAGTTCGGGATGTCCGTGGATGTGATCCATATCGACGGCTGGCTGGATACCATGCAGCCTGACGGCGGCAAGGAGCTGCTGTGCTTCGACGAGAAACGGTTCCCGGACCCCGAGGGCATGATCCAGTCCCTGAGAGAGAAGGGAATCCACCTTTCCCTGTGGATGTTCCCTTATGTTCACGCTGTGGATAGGGAGGGCAGATTCTCCAACCAATTTAAGATCATGAACGAGCGGGGCTATCTGGTAAAGAATCAAAAGGGCGAGCCTTATCTGTTCTCCCCCGGCGAGGGAGACGCGGGCAACTGGAAGGTGGCGGCGCTGGATTTCACCAATCCCGAGTTCGTTGCCTATATGAAAGAACGGGTCAAGCGACTGATGCGCATGGGTGTAGGCGTGATCAAGACCGACTTCTCCGAGGAGATCCCCGAGGATGCGGTGATGTACGACGGCACAACGGGTCTGGAGAGCCACAATAAGTACACCCTTCTGTATGCCAAGACCATCTACGAGGCCTCCCGTGAGGCGAAAGAAGAGATGGGCCAGAAGGCGCTTCTCTGGGGCCGCAGCGGTTACGCGGGCAGCCAGAATTACCCCGCGAACTGGGCCGGAGACTCTTCCGCTGCCAAGAACAATCTCTACGCCATTCTCAACGGCGGCCTGAGCATGGGCGTCAGCGGCGTTTCTTTCTGGGGCTTTGACATCGGCGGCTTCTATAACTGCGATTACTCGGGCAAGCGTGTGATTCCCGATGATGAGGATTACATCCGCTCTGTGCAGATGGGCCTGATGAGTCCCCTGAGCCGAAGCCACGGCCAGTCCACCCCCAGAGAGCCTTGGATCTATTCGGAAACCGCCCAGAAGGCATTCCTGAAGATCAATAAGACCCGTTACGCTATGCTGCCTTATCTGTACAGTGTCGGCTATGAGACCACCCGGGAAGGCATCCCTATGATGCGGGCAATGCTTCTGGAGTATCCCAATGACCTGAACGTTTGCAATCTCTCCACACAGTATATGCTGGGCGGCTCCGTACTGGTGGCTCCCGTGTTTGACCAGAAAAAGCATAACGTCTACCTGCCCAAGGGCAGTTGGATTGATCTGGAGACAGGCCGCAGATTGGAGGGCAATGCCTGGATCGAATATCCTCAGAAGATCGATGTCATTCCCATGTTCCTGCGGGAGAACACCATGATGGCAACCCTGAAAAAGGTTCCCGAGCATATCCCCGAGGAAAATTTCCAGGGGCTGGAGATTGTAATGAACATCACCGGGACCATCGATCAGGACTACTTCGATGACGGCGTGGAGGGCAAATTCCACGCGACTGTCCAGGATGGCACGCTGGAAATCACGCTGCGGGATATCCCCGCGGAGAGCTTCAAGATCTACGCGGATACGGAAATCTCCAAGGTCATTGTCAATGGCCAGGCCAGAAGTGTAACGAAGTGCGCTAATGTCTTTACCGCGTAATGGGAAAGACATTAAAATAAACCGTAGTTCCCGAAAACTAATTCTCTCTGCATTCTGGCCGATTTATCATCGGATGGGGTGTATGCCTACAATATCGCCATTAGAGAGTGTAGAAGGAATAAAGTAGAGGGAACTACGGAAAAAAACAAAAAGGAGAAATCATCATGAAAAAACTCATCAGCATCCTGTTGGCATTGGTTATGGTGCTCGGACTGTTCGCCGGCTGCTCAGGCAATGCCGGAAACGACAAGACCGCAAACACCGATTCTCAGCAAACCGAAGGCAAGAACGGTAAGTCCGGTGAGGAACCCTATGAGGTCCGCATGATTATCGCGCTTCCCGCAACGGTTCCGGATCAGGACGATCTGGACCGCGTCATGGCAGCAATCAACGAAATCACATTGCCCGAGTTGAACATGACGCTGAAACTGGAACCCCTGCCCTTCTCCGTCTACAACGAGCAGATCAACCTGGAGCTGAGCTCCGGCGCAAAACTGGATCTGGCCACTACCGTTGGGGTCCGTGCTGGCACGTATGTCAACTCCGGATATCTGGTCGATCTGGAGCCTCTGCTGGCGGAGTACGGTCAGGATATCGTCGGCACCTATGTCAGTGAAGACCTGGCGAAGGTATGTACCAATCAGGGCGTCCTGTACGGCTTCCCCGTACACAAGGAGGTCTCCATGCAGCAGACCGTCTTCTTCCGCACGGACATCCTGGAGAAGCACAACATCGACGTGAGCAATGTCAAGTCTTTTGAGGATGTTGACGCTATCTACGAGCAGGTTGCCGCTCTGGAGCCCGGCATGTGGATGGTCGCACCCGAGGTCGGCGGCCTTATCAAGACGGCTGCCATCGATCCCGTAGGCGGCGATAGTACCGACGTTGTGATCGTGGATCCTGCGAACAATTCCGAGGTTGTCAATCTGATTGAATCCGATGCGTTCCGTGAATGGTGCGACTACGCCCACAAATGGTACACGAAAGGCTGGATTAACCCCGGCGCCGCTTCCGATACCGAGTCCTACTACTCCTACATTGCCTCCGGCCAGGCTTTCTCCTTCTTCTCCGACTACGGCCATCCTCTGTCCGAAAGCGACCAGGAGGCCAACTGCTCCGGTGTGGATCTGACCATGGTCACCATTGCCAAGCCGTATTCCACCACCCACAGCTCCGCGGTCTTCTCCTATGCCATCCCCGCCGGCTCTGAGAAGCCCGAGAAGGCCATGCAGATGCTGAACTTTATCATGACCGACTCCCGCATTATGAACCTGCTGAACTGGGGAATTGAGGGGGAGGACTACATCGTCAACGAGGACGGACTGCTGGACTACCCCGAAGGAATGAACGCCGATTCTGTGGGCTATCACCTGGATGCCGGCTGGATCCTTCCCAACCAGTTCGTCTGCACTCCCTGGTGCACCAGTGGCGCGGATGTTTACGACAAAATCATCGCTTACAACGAGACAACGACGGTTTCCAAGGCTCTTGGCTTCTCGTTTGACGTTTCTGAGACTTCGGATATCGTTGCCGCCGTTACCAATGTGCACAACAAGTACTATAAGGCCCTGCAGACCGGCGCGGTTGACCCAGAAGAGTACATCCCCATCTATGTTCAGGAGTTGAAGGCTGCCGGCATTGACGAGTTGATCAAAGCAGTCCAGGCGCAGCTGGATGACTATCTGGCAAGCAAATAATTCGGAACCGGATTTTTGGGAAAGCGAGGATGCTATGACTCCTAAGAAGAACTCGCTTGCTGTAAAAGCGAACAAATTCACGCGGTACTTACCGCTCTATCTGATGATGCTGCCGGCCCTGTTCTACCTGCTCATCAACAATTACATGCCCATGGCCGGTATCGTACTGGCCTTCAAGAAGTACACCGTTCAGGGCGGTATCTGGGGCAGCGAATGGAATGGCCTGAAAAACTTCGCGTTCCTGGCCCGAAGCAAGGATGTTCCCATCATTATCCGCAATACGCTGGGATACAATATCTGCTTCATTCTTACGAACGTCATACTGGGCGTCACGCTGGCAATTTTTATCACGGAAATTGGAAATAAGAAGTTGCAGAAGTACGCCCAAAGCAGTATTCTGTTCCCCTTCGTTGTGTCCATTATCATCGTTTCTTACATGGTCAGAGCATTCCTGGATCCACAGGCAGGTTTGGTAAACAGTCTTCTGGAGTCCTTTGGACTCCAGAAGATATCCTGGTACGATACCTCAAAACCCTGGCCAGGTATCCTGATTTTCGTCAATGCTTGGAAAGGCGTGGGCTACAGCTGCATCCTGTATATTTCCACAATTTTGGGGATCGATCCTTCGTTGTATGAGGTTGCCCGGTTATCCGGAGCGTCCAAGGCGCAGCAGATCCGTTATATCACGCTTCCATTTTTGAAGCCTACGGTGATCACCATGGTGCTGCTGAATGTGGGACGCATTTTCACCAGTGATTTCGGACTGTTCTACCAGGTGCCTCAGAACTCCGGTCTGATTATGGATGCCACGCAGACTGTGGACACCTTCGTGTACCGCGCGCTGATGACGCAAAACAATATCGGACTGTCTTCCGCAGCCAGCTTCCTGCAGTCTGTGATCGGGTTTGCCATGATCCTGCTGTTCAATGGAATCGCACGGAAGGTAAGTCGCGAAAACGCTCTGTTCTAGTGAGGTGCCCATATGATCAAAACAAAACAGGAAAAAGCGTTTGAAGTGTTTGCCTCTGTGGTGATGATCTGCGTGATGGTCATTGTGATCTTCCCGTTCCTTCTGCTGTTTATCTCCTCGATTACAGAAGAGAATACGCTGTTGATCAATGGCTACTCCATTTTCCCTGAGAAGCTCAGCTTCGATGCCTACAAGTACATCTGGAATTCCAGAGACGTTATTTTTAGGGCCTATGGAATTACTGTTTGCGTAACCGTCATTGGAACCCTGGCCCATGTGGCTATCGTCGCTATGGCCGCGTATCCCTTGTCATTGCGGAATTTGCCCGGCAGATCCTTTTTCAGCTTTGCGATCCTCTTCACAATGCTGTTTAACGGCGGCCTCGTCCCAACCTATATGATTTACACAATGGTATTTCATATTAAAAACACCTATTGGGCATTGCTGGTGCCAAATTTGCTGTTCAGCTCCTTCAACTGTATTATCGTCCGTACCTACCTGCAGTCCAATGTTCCCTCGGAGCTGTATGAGTCCGCCAAAATTGACGGCGCTTCTGAGTTCCAGATTTTCAGACGGATCGTGCTGCCCCTTGGTAAGCCTATTTTTGTCACAGTCGGCGTTTTCGCGGGTTTGAACTATTGGAATGACTGGACAAATGGGTTATACTATATCAGCGACCAGAGCAAGTATTCTATTCAGCAGGTGCTGAATGTCATGGTCAAGAACATTGAGTATTTAACCAAATATGGACGCGGCACGGTCAGTTCGGTACCCAGTATCAGCTTGCGTATGGCAATCGCATTTGCGGCTATGCTTCCCATTTTGATACTGTATCCTTTCCTGACGAAGTATTTTGAAAAAGGTATCGCCGTAGGCGCTGTGAAAGGATAAAGCCATGAGTAAAAAGCATCTGCATATCCGCCGCATAAATATCAGACAGGTCTTAATTGTGTGTGTCCTGCTGTTGGGCCTGTGTGCAGCCCTTGCTGTCTTTTCCACAGTGAAATTACAGAGTAATGCGACGGATACGGTACGGCGGTATGCGGATGCTTTTATCTCCAAGCTGTCCAGCGAACTGGAAAACAACGATTCCGCTATGGAATCTACGGTTCTGACCACCAGTTACCGGTCTCTGTTCGAGCAGATCGGTATGGAATGGGTCGAGCAATCCGGCAGTCTGCAAAATACTTACCAGCTGCTCAATAAGTTGTCCATCAACCGGTACAATTATTATGTTTATGAAAACCATCAGGACCGGTTCCTGGAGCTCACCGCCGTGACCCTGCCTTTTTCGGAGTACCGCCAGATCCGCGGTGAGCTCAAGAGGCTGTCGAAGGAGCCGGTGGTCAGCGGACGGTACGTCCTCCATGAAATGCCGGGTGGACGGCGAGTAATCCTATGTATGTGGGTGAACGACTCCTTTGTGTGCGGTTCCTGGATCACGGAGGAGGATTTCTTGTCCGGGCTGGTTCATTACAGCGACAACAACATTGCCGAGTTCTCGCTGCTGAAATACGGCGAGATGGGTCAAAGTTCCCGGGAGAAACGGGTAACGTATGAGCTGACCGATGTCTATGCTGATTTCTGTATTCAGATGCAGATCGATTCGGATCGGGACATCATGTGGGTGCTTCTGTTCCAGGTCGTGCAGATGCTCCTGCTGATGATCGGTATGGTGATTCTGCTGTTGTCTGTCAGCGCGGTACGCAAAAACCTTCTGGAGCCCATTCAGAATTTGACGGGAATCCTGAGCAAGTACAGCAAAAATACAACATCCTATAAGGACGTGAACGGTGCGGTTATCAACGCACTGGACGATACCTATGACGTGTTGTCTCAGTTGAGTGATCAAATGGAAGCGCTCTCTGTCCGGCTGTATGAGGCGGAGCTGGAAAAACGGCAGCTGAATATCAATTTCCGCAATCTGCAGATCCGTCCGCATTTCCTTGTGAACAATCTGACGACGATTTACGACATGGCCCAGCTTGGGCAGACGGATAAGATCATGAATCTGACAGTGGCCCTGTCCAACTATTACCGCTATGTGCTGCGGGACTGCATGGATATGGTTCCGCTGTGGCAGGAGCTGCGCCACATGGACAGCATTATCCGGATCAACCAGGAGTGGAATGGCAACAGCGTCCATGTGGAGTACAGTATCGCGGAGGATGTCCGCAGTATTTTAATTCCGGTACTGCTGGTGAGCACCTTCCTGGAGAACTCTCTGAAGCACGCGGCAAACAGTGAGGACGGCTTGAACATCACGGTACTCGGCGCGTGCAGGCAGGAAGGGGAGAAGCCATTCCTGTTCCTGCGACTCCGGGACGACGGGGGCGGATATCCCCAGGAGCTGCTGGACTATCTTCAATCCGGCAAGCTGATCCCGGAGGTAGACGGCAAGCATATTGGCATCAACAACGCAATCCAGCGGATTCGTCTGATCTATGGTGATGCGGCAAAGATCACCCTGTCCAATCATTCCGACGGCGCACAGGTGGAAATCTGGATTCCCATGTGAGGCAAGCAAAATGAAACTATTGATTGTAGATGACAATAAATATGTTGTGGAAGGTGTGTCGCGGAGGCTCGATTGGAATGCCTATGGTATCGATGAGGTGTTTGGCTGTTACAACGTATCCGACGCGAAACGGCTGCTGTCTGAGCACGCGATAGACTTCGTCATTTCGGATATCGAAATGCCAGGGCAGGATGGCTTTGCTTTGCTGGAGTGGATCCGGCAGCGGGACAGTGAGATTGAAGTCATGCTGCTGACCAGCTATCCGGATTTCAGGTATGCCCAAAAGGCTGTGGGCTACAAGGTGTCCAAATATCTGCTCAAGCCGCTGGATACCGGGGAGTTGGAGACCGCCGTCCAGGAGATCGTGCAGCAGCATCAGATTCGGGAAAAGAAAAAGCAGCTCATGGAATACGGCAGCCAATGGATTTCTCAGCAGAGCAACGCGAAAGCCACATTTTGGAACAACCTGCTTCGGGAGCTGGCGCCGGACAGCGGGGAACATCTGGACACGGAAAGCCCGGACGCCGGGATACCCTACCGTTCCAAGGAAAAGCTGACCACTGTGCTTATCTTCCTAAACACCGGCGCGGAGGTCTGGCAGGATGAAATGCTCCGCTTCCTGTGCGATAACACATTAGGGGAACTTTCCGAAAGGAAGCGGCAGAATTTTGAGTCCATATACTGCGTCCAAACAGGCCAGCTTTTGGCCGTCTTCCGGGCAGGGGAGAGCGAGGCGCCGGAGCTGGAGCAGCTGATGCGGGAATTCGCGGAGTTTATCAAGTCCTACTTCCTGTTCGACATCCGTTACCATATTCTGGAGTCCTGTACGGTGAACCAACTGAAGGGAAAGGTTGGCGCGATCATCCAGATTTCCGGGAATACCGCGAATCAGGAAGCCAGTCGGTTCATCGAACTTCAGGAGCATACCCAGGTCAAGCCGGACTATCAGCCCCCGGACACACAGGTTTGGAAGCGGATGCTCCAACAGGGAGATATCATTCGGTTTCAAAATGCCTTGACGGAGTATTTCAATGCCCATAGACGCAGCGGCGACAGCCTTTCCACGGACTTTCTCGGTGCCCTGCTGGTGGACTGGAATTTGCTGATCAGCGAGCTTCTGCGGGAAAATACGGTGGACCAGTCCATTTCCAAGCTTCGGGAAAACCAGTTCGGCCGATGGCTGACCCAGGATGCCGAGGAGCTGGAGCAGCTGATGCTGGAAGAAGCCAACCGCTTGTCTCAGCAGATTCATGTCGGCAATACGCAAACTCTGGTGGCCAAGATGAAAGCATATATCCGGGAACACATCGATGAAGTCAGCCGGGGACAGCTAGCGGAATATTTCTACCTGTCGCCGAGCTATTTATCCAGGCTGTTTCATAGGGAGACGGGAGAATCCCTGATTGATTATATCCAGAAGGAGCGTATCGCCCTTGCGAAGGAGCTGCTATCGCACAGAGAATACTCCATCAGCGATATCGCTATCCGGACAGGATATACCAATTTCTCCCATTTTTCCAAGCAATTCCGGAAATTTGTCGGGTGTACGCCCAATGAATTCCGGAAGCGACAAAAGGAGCCGAACAGGCGGAAAGGTGATTAATCATGATTTATAAGAAACTAGGCAAAAGCAATGTAAGTGTTTCTCCGATTATTGTGGGCTGCTGGTCCATGGGCGGCGACTATTTTGGGGAAGTGCAGGATAACGATAGCATCGAGTGTATTCACACCTATCTGGATCATGGTCTGAATACCTTTGATACCGCCGAGATTTATGGGAACGGCCGGTCCGAAGAGGTGCTTGGCAGGGCTCTGAAGGGTGTTGACAGGGAGCGGTATGTCCTGATCTCCAAGGTGTTTCCCCACCATTACCAGATGGAGGACATGGAGAAATCCTGCGACGACAGTCTGCGCCGCCTGGGGGCGGACTATCTGGATACCTATTTCCTCCACTATCCTCCCCGGGATGGCATGTCCATCGCCCAGGCCGTGGAGAATGTGAACCGACTGAAGGAGAAGGGCAAGATCCGCAGCATTGGCGTATCGAATTTCACCCTGGAGATGCTCCAGGAGGCCAGACAGTACGGCCAGATCGATGTGGTTCAGCCCTGCTACAATCTGCTGTGGCGGTATATTGACCGGGACCTGCTGCCCTATTGCACGGAGGAGGGTATCGGTGTCATTCCCTACAGCACCCTGGCCCAGGGCCTGCTGACGGGCAAATTCAAGCCGGATACGCCCATCACCGGCGGCCGTAGCCGGGCGGCGCTGTTCCAGCCCGGTGTCTATGAGAAGTGCCTGAAGGTGGCGGACTTCCTGGTGGAGGTTGGCAAGCAGTACGGCGTGACCGCGACGCAGGTCTGTATTAACTGGCTGGTGAACAACAAGAATCTGACCGCCCCCATTGTAGGCGGCACGGACAAGCGTCACGCCGAGCAGAACATTCAAGCCCTGAACTTCACGTTAAGCCAGGAGGACTATGATCGGATCGATGCTTACAGCCGGGAATTCTGCAGCCAGATGCCCGAGTATGTGCTGTTCTTTAATACCGAAGTGAAAGGGGAATAATTATGTCTTTGGTAAAGGTAAACGATCTTCTGAAACATGCTACGGAGAACCACTATGGTGTTGCCGCCATCAATACCATCAATTATGAGACCATCCGCTGTGCCATTCAGGCGGCGGAAGCGGAGCGGGTGCCTGTGATCGTCCAGTTCTACCCGGGCTTTGACAAGTATATCCCCCTGAGCCATATCGCTTTCATGGCCAACGACCTGGCCAGGAAAGCCTCCGTTCCCGTAGCGGTACATCTGGATCATTCAGCGTCCTATGAGATCGCCGTCAGCGGCATCCGGGACGGCTTCCCCTCCGTCATGGTGGACGGCTCGGCCCTGCCTTATGAGGAGAATGTGGCGCTGACCAGCCAGGTGGTCCGGACCGCCGCGGTATTCGGCGTAGATGTGGAGGCGGAGCTGGGGCATGTCGGTGTGGGTCAGAATCTGGAGGACATGACCAACGCAGATTTCTTCACCGATCCGGATCAGGCTGCCCAGTTTGTGGAGAGAACAGGCTGCGGCTCCCTGGCCATTGCGGTGGGCAATGCCCATGGCGATTATATCCGGGAACCCAACCTGGACTTTGATCGGATCAGTCAGATCCGCAAGGCGGTTTCCGTACCCCTGGTGCTCCACGGCTGCTCCGGCATTCCCGATGAGCAGATGCGGGAGGCGGTGAATCTGGGCATGAGCAAGTTCAACATTGCTACGGAGTATTTCGCGGCCACCTATGACGCCTTTGATGCGACCATTGAGAAAACCGGCCATAACCGCAACGGTGTGGCGATGTTCTTCGGTGTGCAGCAGGGGATGGTGGACTTTGTCCGGGGGAAGATCCGGCTGCTGAACCCCAACGGCTTCTCCCTGTGATGGCAGGAGGCTGCATGGAAACTTTTGATATTTTCGGCCTGGACTCCCCCTGCATGGATTTGAACGCCAATCTGGATGCGCTGCCCCAGCGAAACGGCGGCGCCCGGCTCAATGACCTGAGCTGGCAGGGCGGCGGGAAGGTTTCCAGCGGTATGGTTGCGGCGGCGCGGCTGGGCGTCCGCTGCGCCCTGGGCGGCGTACTGGGCGACGATATTTTCGGAAGATTCTGTTATCAGGATTTTAAGCGGCACAACATCAATGTAGACAATATGAAGGTCCGTACCGGCTGCAATACCGGCCTGTCTGTGGTGATCAGCGAGAAGGACACCCAGACCCGCACCATTCTGTTCCGCATGGGACAGACAAAGCCTCTAACAGAGGCAGAGGTAGACTGGTCCTACCTGGAGCGCGCCCGGTATCTGTTTATCGCGGATACCTCGGCCCTGACCCGGAAGGCGGTGGCCATCGCCCGGGAAAAGGGCGTTAAGGTCTTCATTGACGCGGATTCTTATACCGAGGGACTGCGCGGCATGATTCCGCAAATTGATTACTTTGTCGGCTCGGAATTTGTTTTCGACAAGCTGTTCCCCAACAGCAGGGGGAAGGCCCTGGATGAGCTGGAGGATGAGTGTGCCCAGCTGATGGCTATGGGGCCGGAGGCTGTGGTGTTCACCTTTGGGGAGAAGGGCTGTGTGGGCCTGGACCGGGAGGGCTTCTTCCGGCTGCCGGCCTTCCAGGTGGAGGCCCAGGATACGGTGGGCGCGGGCGACGTGTTCCACGGCGCGTTCCTGGCGGCCCTGCTAAAAGGATATTCCCTGAAAGAATGCGCCCGCTACGCCAGCGGAACCTCCGCCATTAAGTGTACCCGAATCGGCGGGCGGGCCGGCATTCCCAACGAACAGGTGCTGGAGCAGTTCCTGCGGACCGGTATCATCGACTATACGGAAATCGACCAACGGGTCGAGTATTACAGAAAGGGGCTAGACTATGTATCAGGCTAAAGTAACGATTGGCGTGTTGCCCACAAGAAGAGGCATGCTGGATGTGAATGTTGCCATCCAGGAAAAGAAGAAATGTATGGAGGTTATCTCGGGGATTCTTCCGGATGTGGTCAGGCTTGTTACCATTGATGATGTGGTGGAAAATGGCATTATCGACCACGAATCCAAATCTCCCGCGGCAGTCGCCAAGTTCCAGAAAGAAAAAGTGGACGCGATTTTCGTCCTGTTCTGCGATTTCGGTGACGAAGGCTCCGTAGCGGATGTGGTCTCCAAGTTTCAGGTTCCCGTCCTGGTTTGGGGCGAACGGGACCAGCATCCCAACTCTGAGCAGAGGCGAGGCAGGGACACCCAGTGTGGCATGTTCGCAGCCACCAAGGTACTGCGCCGCTACGGTGTGAAGTACAGCTATATCTATAATGTGGAAGCGGAGAGCGAGGAGTTCCGCCGCGGCTTCGACAATTTTGTCCGTGTGACCTGCGTGCTGAAGGATCTGAAGAACCTGCGCATCGGCAAGATCGGCGAGCATCCCGGCCCCTTCCGCAGCGTGATGACCAACGAGGCGGCGCTGATGACCCGCTTCGGCATCCAGACCGTGGCCATCGCTCCGGTGATTCTGCAGAAGACCATGGCGAAGATCCTGGAGGATAAGGAGGAATCCTTCGTCAGTCAGGTGGAAGCGTTCCGTGGGCGGTTCGACTGCAGCTGTGCCGGCAGCGACGGCGTGGAGAAGGTGGTGGCCTTGAAACTGGCCATTGCCCAGCAGCTGGAGGCCAACGGCTGTACGGCGGCGGCCATCGAGTGTTGGCCCACCTGCTCGCTGCTGGGGATGCCCGCCTGCGCGGCTGTCAGCGAGCTGACCAACGAGGGGATCCCCGTGGCCTGCGAGACAGACATTAACGGCGCCATCACCATGGTGATCCTGCGCGCCTGCATGCTGGGCAAGGAACCCTGCTTCCTGGCGGATCTGACCATCCGCCATCCGGAGAATGATAACGCGGAGCTGCTGTGGCACTGCGGCCCCTTCGCCTACGATCTGCATTCCAAAACCAGCAGTCCCAAGCTGAAGAGCGGCCAGGTCCACTTTGAAATGAAGCAGGGCAGCCTGACGGTGTGCCGCTTCGACGACGCGGAGGACGGCTACCACATGTTCGTGGGACAGGGCCGGAGTACGACCGGTCCGGAGACCACGGGTACATACGTTTGGATGGAGACGGACAACTGGAAGTCCTGGGAGGAAAAGCTGATGTTCGGTCCTTACATCCACCACCTGGGCGGCATTTACGGGGATTACCTGCCGGTTCTGAAGGAAGTGGCAAGATACCTGGATCTGCACTATGATTCCCCGGAACAAAGTGGTCCAACCTGTATTTCCTGAGGAGGTAGCGTTATGAAACAATTGATCGCACAGCCCCTGAGCAAGGAGCGTTTTGAAAAGTACGGCGAATACATGAACCTGCTGGATGATGAGGCATTGTCCAGGAAATCCATTTTCCCCCAGGGCTTTTTCGCCGATGTGGTGAAGCTGGACTTCGGAACCACCACGCTGCCCACGGTTTCCGTCTGTAAGGTGACCAAACAGGAGCGCAATGTCATACGGATGCTGGAGGCCCATAAGTTCACCTGCGAGGGCCTGCTGCCTCTGGACGCGGATGTGATCATCTTTGTTGGCACACCCCTCCCCGGCAGGAAATTCAGCGTGGATACGGTAGAGGCTTTCGTGGTTCCCAAGGGCACTTTTGTGAAGTTAAATCCCCTGATCCTTCACGGCACCCAGTTCCCTGTGAATGCGGACAGCGCCCACATCCTGTGTATGCTGCCTGGCAGAACCTTTATGAACGACATGATGATGGAAACCCTGGCGGAGGACGGCCAGGCGGTCGTCGTAGCCCCGTGACAGGACCTTCCGCTGATGGGCCCCCAGGCCCATCAGCAGAAGGTATCGGGAGAATTGTCTGATGAAAAGAATACAAGAGTCTCAAAAACGGTGGCTGCAGTTGTTCCGTACCAATGTGGCGTATTGGGTGGCGGCTGGAATCTGCGCCCCCTTTCTTTCCGCCTACTATAAATCCATTGGCCTGACCTCCTCCCAGATCGGCGTCCTGTTTGCCGCCAGTCCGATTTGCGCCATCTGCATCCAGCCCCTCTGGGCCTGGGTCAGCGACCACAGCGGTAAGCGGAAAACGATCCTTGCCGCACTGGCGGTATGCACCGCGGCGGCGTCCTTGCTGTACTATGCTGGAAAGAGCTTCGCGGTCTGTTTCTTCGCGACGATGGTCTTGTCCATGTTCAGTTCCGCGCTGCTGCCGCTGTGCGACGCGATTGTCATAGACCGGGCGGCAGCCTATCAGTGCAATTTTGCGACCATCCGTATCGGCGGAACCTTGGGGTTCGCGCTGATCGTTTTTCTGGCGGGATTTCTTCTGGAGCGACACCCGTCGCTGCAGTTTCTGCTGTCCTGCGGCGCCTACCTTGTGTTTGCGCTGGTGGTCTTGCGGATTCCCATGGACGGAGGGCAGGAGAAAGCGCCGAAGTCTGTGGGGCTTTCTTCTGCCCAGAAAGGGATCTTCGTGAGCCGTGAGGTGGCTTTTGTCCTGCTGTTTGCCTTTGTGGAATCCGTTGGCCTGGGTTTTTGCGGCTCCTTCACTGGTGTGTATGCCGTGGAGCTGGGCTATTCCCAGCGGCTGATCGGGATTCTGAGCTGTGTCTCGGCTCTGAGTGAGGTGCCGATCCTGCTCTATGCGCGGAAGCTGACGAAACGGTTCGGGGAGATCCCCCTGTTGGCTTTCTCTGCTGTAATGACCAGTCTGAGGCTGTTCCTGGTTGGTTTGGGAGCGGTACCCACCATGGTGGGGGCGCAGCTGCTCCAGAGCGTCACCTATATGACTACCTATTACTGCTGTACCCAGTATATCAGCTCCCATGTCCGGCAAGGGAAGATGTCTCAGGGCCAGAGTGTGCTGGCGGCGGTCCAGGCCGGTTTGGCGTCGGTGTCGGCCAACCTCTTGGGCGGACAATTGGTGGATCGGGTGGGTACCCGCGGCGGGTTTCACGCAATGGCGGCGTTTGTACTGGCAGTCTCGCTGCTGGTTATCGGGTCGTATATGGTCTACAGCAGAAGAAAAGGAGCTGCGGATGAGAAATTTTCTGCGATATGACGGACCGTTGGGCCGGTTTCTGAATTCTGTAGCAGACATGGTCCTGCTGAATCTGCTGTGGCTGCTTTGCAGTTTGCCGGTAGTTACCATTGGCGCGTCCACCGTGGCACTGTATACGGTCAATCTGCGATACCCGGAAGATGACAGCGGCCTGGCAAAATTGTTTTTTTTAGCCTTTCGGAATAATTGGAAGCAGGGAATGGCGGCAGGTCTGATCTTCCTGGCTGCGGCAGCGGCGTTGATCCTGGACTTTAGAATTGTGGAGGGTCTGTCTGACGGCTGGCAGGTGCTGAAGGCAATCCTGTGGGCGGCGGTGTTCGTGTGCCTAATGGTGTATGTGTACATCTTCCCGCTGCTGGCCCGCTATGATCAGACCTTGGGCAAAACCCTCCGGAACGCCTTACTTCTGGGCCTGTGCAATCTTCCCGCGACGCTGCTGGTGATGCTTTTGCATGCGCTCCCGGTGGTGGCAGTGGTACTGAATCCGGAGATGTTCGTCAGCTTTGCTCTGCCTTTCCTGACTTTTCTGGGGCCCAGCATTCTATCCTTCCTGAGCGCCCAGGTTATGAAGCGGGTCTTTGCCAGGTATCCTGCGGGTGAGAAAGGCTGAAGGCCCGTCCTGCGCGGCTTTCGCAAATGATTGTCTGTTACAGCGGGCGAATGCTTCGCAAAACCATAAACCGCTGTAAAACCAAAAGATATGCATCGGTCTCCGGCTGTGCGGACGTCGGGGACCTTCGGATAAGGAGGATGCTTTCCTATGCGTAAATCATTCCGTTATGACGATGTGCCGGTACTGGAAACCACTTCCGGCAAGCTGAAGGGCTGCTTCTATGACGGCACATATATTTTCAAGGGCGTTCCTTATGCCTATGCTGATCGGTTCCAGATGCCCGTCCCCTCCGAGTGGACGGGTGTCAAGGATGCCACCTCCTATGGCTACGTCTGCCCCTTGATGACCCAGGATAAGCCAACCGCGGAGCTGCTGGTGCCGCACCGCTACTGGCCTATGGACGAGCACTGCCAGAACCTGAATATCTGGACCACTGCACTGGATAGGGAAGCGAAAAAGCCCGTTATTGTCTGGTTCCACGGGGGTGGATACGCGGCCGGTTCCTCCATCGAGCAAGTGGCCTATGATGGCCGCAATATGTGCGTGGAGGGGGATGCGGTGGTGGTTTCCGTAAATCATCGGCTGAACATTTTGGGCTACTTGGATCTGTCCCCCTTCGGTCAGAAATATGAAAACTCCGGTAACGCTGGTCACGCGGATATGGTAGCGGCGCTGCAATGGATTCATAACAATATTGCCCTCTTTGGCGGCGATCCGGAGAACGTGACCATTTTCGGCCAGTCCGGCGGCGGCATGAAGGTGGCGGATCTGATGCAGATCCCGGCGGCGGACGGCCTGTTCCACAAGGGACTGATCATGAGCGGCGTAAGCGATGCCACCATGATGCCCTCCTGTCAGGGAAACGGTGAAAAGATCGTGGGGGCTATGTTGGCGGAACTGGGTCTCACCGACGCCGATGTGGAGGCGTTGGAGACACTGCCTTATCCGGAGCTGGTGAGGGTTTACACCAAGGTCATGCCGGGCGTTGCCGGGACCGGGGCTTATGTGGGCGGCATGCCGCAGGTCAACGATTGGTTCCTGGGCAACCCCCTGCAGTACGGCATGCGCTCCCACGGCTATGAGATCCCCCTGATGATTGGCTCTGTCTTCGGCGAATTTGCTTTTGCCCTTCCCACTTTCGACAAAACCGCCCTGACAGAAGCGGAAACGACCCGGATGGTGGAGACGGTCTACGGTGAACATACCCAGGTGGCCCTTGCGGCCTTCGCCAAAGCATATCCCGGCAAGCATCCTGCCGATTTGCTGATCCTCGACCGGATTATGCGGCAGCCATCCAAGAAGCTGGCAGCCATGCACGCCCGGGGGCAGAAGGCGGGGACATATCTGTACAACTTCACCCTGGAGTTTCCGTTGCTACACAAGATTGCCTGGCATTGCTCGGACATTCCTTTCTTTTTCCACAACACGGATAAGGTAGAGGTTTGCTCCATCCCCGGGGTCACAGAGCGGCTGGAGACACAGATCTTCGGCGCCTTCCTGAACTTTGCCCGGACCGGAGTGCCCAGCCAGGAATCTTTGCCCGTCTGGCCGACGGTCACGCAGCAGGAGGAACCCACGATGATTTTTGACACAGAGTGTCAGGTGCGCCGTAATTACGACGATGAATTGCTCATGCTGATAGACAGCTGTCTGCCTGCTGTTAATTTGATGGATATGATGGAGACGCAGGATATGCAGCATTAATTGCGTTGGCTCTTTTTCAAAAAGAAGAATCTTTCTGAGGTCGTTCTCCTCTTTTGTCTTAGTAGAAGGAATATAGAGATTCGGTACATGGCGCAGCTGACAATATAACGCTGTCCGTTCTGTGCTAAAAATGGTCCCTGCTGGTGATCTCATCACACAGCAGGGACCATTTTAGGTTTTTCCCATGGAACGCATCCACAGCATCGCTAATTGCATCCCGGAATGTCTCATTCGATTATCCGGGAGCAAGTGGAATATGTGTGTTCAATTGTATCCACAAATCTCCTGGACAGGTGTGGATATCCATGTTCAAATTCTGGGAAATGCTCAATCACACGAGCCGGAATAATCCATACCGTAATTTTCCCGGCTCATATCACCGTTGGCAAAATCGATTACGAAATTTTTCAGAAAGACGCCGTGCTTTTTTGAGTTTTGTTTTCCGTGTCTCATTTCTAATGGAGGCTCAAAGGGAGAAGTAGTATTTACGGATTTTTTCAGACATCAGCTTTCTGCGCATTTCAAGGAAGTTATTGTAGTCCGAAACACTCATTTCCTCAAATCCGTCAGGAATACAGTTCTGTTCCAGATTTTTACGAAGTTCAACCTTGTCAACAATGCCTCCATAAACAGGTTTCTTGGTTTGACACTGCTCAAAAACCTTTTTCATATAGACACAGGGGGCATCGTCCTTGATTTTAATATTGATTTCCTGTTGGAGAAACACATAATTTGCAATCTGGTTATACATCGACTGTGGAATGCCATTTTTCGTGAGATAGTTCTTGGGAAAAAGATGGTGAATATCTCCTCTGTTTTCCAACATGGCCTCCACATCGACCTGCGTAGACAAAAATCCTCTGTCATGGCTCTTTACCTTCTATACAAATATCATCGACCAGATGAGATTTATACTCCGTGCGCTCACTTTCATATTGCATAGATGACACCTCCGTTCATGGTTGACTCTATTATACACATATTTTCACATTTTCCAATACCGCGATATGAAAATTCACTTTATTCATATTTCAAACGTGAATGAATGTGATTGGAATAAGATATTTTACAACAGCCCCAAGGAACTTCTGTTTGAAGCGCCTTGGGGCTATTTTGTCATGCCATTCCGTTCAGTGCAGTTCGCAGCGCGCTCCTGATATTCTCCTCTTCTCTGCTGCCATCCGTGGGAAGACGCAGCAGTGGGAGACCGCATTTTTCCATAATGCTGTTCTTTTTCTCGTCCCGCGCCTCCTGTTTGCTTCCGGTTCTGTGAAATGCAGTTCCATCAACTTCAATGGCCAGAATGGGCTGCTTATCCATTTGCCCGAACAGTAGAAAATCAATATGCGTCAAAGGATTTCTGGCATATTCACACTCATCTTCTGTCAATGGTGCATAGTCCTTAACCAGCGCAGCAAGGGAGACGTGCACAGCACATCCCACGGCAGAAAACGGCTCATCTGAAAGAATATGCTGGATAACAGCATATAAGAGATTTTCGGAATCATACTCCGATATCCGCCTGTGTTTTTGAAGATACGCTCTTCGCTGCTCAGCATAGCCCTTGTACAGCATATCGAACACAGAGTAAACCCGGCTTTGAATCACCGCAAAGTTGTTATATTCGATATAGCGTGCCAGATCGCCGTAATTCGTCCAATCATTGCGGGGCTCCTGCGATATAACGACCGTCAGAGAATGGACCGCACGAGAGACTGCTACGTTTAGCATGTGCGGATCGTCCACAAAGTCTGTTATCACATTGTCAACGGAGGTAAGTATAATCGCATCCTGTTCCCGTCCCTGAAATTTGTGGACGGTGTCCACCTCATAAGTATCTCCCAGTTGTGCACGTAGGGCTGCCACTTGATCTCGGTATGGCGTAATAATGCCGATGCTCTGGTAATGCTGCCGGCTCAACTGTGGGAGCACTTCCTGACGGATAACATCGATCTGGCGCTGGTTCACATGACTACGGGCGTGGTTCCCGGCAGTTGTGCGGTACATAGCCAATACGTCCGGTTCATTTTGATCCTTTGTCATGACAATCAGCTGTCCACGATAGAATTTCTGGTTGCAGAAATTGATTATTTTCGGATGACAACGGTAGTGCTCACGCAGCAGCGTGACCGGTGCATCCCGCCATATTTCCAGTGCAGAAGAAAGCAGGCTATGCGTCGAAAAGCGATACCGTTCATCCAAGGCGTATTGTTGCCAAATAGCCTCACTGGTACAAATATCGCGCTCTGTCAGCACGTTGGGCAGCTGCTCTAAGTCACCAACAATTACGACGTTTCGCGCACAGGATAAGGCCAGAACGCCGGTGGCCAGGTCAACCTGCGATGCCTCATCCACAATAAGATAGTCGTAGATGTAATCTGTATCCAGAGTCCCTTTGATGGAATAGGTCGTACTGAGTACAACCGGGTATTCGCACGTGAATTCTTTAGGATTTCCGCGAAAATCATGCTTTTCAAATCGTTTCCGGCTGCTTTTCCAGTTATATCGTGCCGCCAGCTCTGCACGGAACAGCTGCAGGGATTTTTGTGTAAGCTCCTCCATTTTTGCGTCAAAAGCGTAGTGCTCCAGTTGGTTATTCAGTTTTTGCTTCTCTTTTTCCAGCTCTTGCCTTTTTACCGAATAAAATTTGTTCTGTAAAAAGGGGATAACCATTTCCGGGGATGCGTTGAACAATTTAAGCGCACCATAGCTAAATCTGAACAAGATGGAAAGCTTTTGTAAAAAACGGAGGCGACTTTTTTGCTCTGCGTTTTGCTCAAATTCTGTCCAAAGAGCCAGAATTTTTTGCGAGGATAAGCTTGTCAAATTTTTCTCCGGCATATGAATGCAGGTTGCATAATACTCCTCAAAATAGTGCTGCTCCGGACTTAACTGTAACATCTCCTGCTGAATTTCCGCAATGCGATTTTGGGCTGTGAGCATTTCGTTAAGCTCTTTCGAAAGTGCAGTTGTCTCCTGCTCCAATCGCTGACGCGTCTCCGGCTGTATTTCCCAGGCAGTCATATTGGGATAGGTTCCGGTCTGTGATTCCAGAAATATTTCTTTGTTGGCCAAGCTCCCGAGGAACGCTGTCAGGAAACCGGCATCCTTCTTTTCCAGCTTTTCCGCAACATTATGCGTTGCAGAATTATTGTTAGAAACAACTGCCACAGTTTTTCCGGCACGGACAACATTCGCAATGATATTCAAAATCGTCTGCGTTTTTCCTGTTCCGGGCGGTCCCTGGATGATACTGATTTTTGACGAAAGGGCTCGCTCTACGGCTGACTTTTGACTTTGATTTAAGCCAAACGGATAAATCGCTGTTGGCGGCGTCTTTGAAATTGCCGCCTCGATCTGTGGGGAAAAATAGCTTGCCAATGCAGTATCTTCGTCGACCGCCCGGACTTTGTCGTACTGCATTTTTAAAATGTTGACTCCATTTTCCGTCACCAGACCAATTGCAGCAGCGGTTTCTCTGAAATACTGAAATACTTCTCTGTTTTTGCCATCTGCCAGGCAGTTGCGTTGAAGTTGTACTTCTTCCCGCCGAAAAGATAAGTCTTTCTTTCCGTTGCGGACAATACGATAAAACGCGCCAAAGTCAAGGATTCTATCAATTTCACTGATCGACTGCCCATTTGCTCGCACGATTACCTGGGCAGGGTCTATCTGCTTCTTCAGCGGCAATATTTCCACATTACTGCTCAGATAACTATAGGGTTTCTCAGGCGCACTGGAATACACAATTTCACACTTTCCGCTATGAAATCGAAAATCAGCAACGGAATCCGTCTTGTCATTCCCTTTTATGATAATCAGATTCTTACGTGCGTCCATGGCTATCCCCTCAAAAGTTGCTTATATGTTAGCATGATTCCATTACGGAACGGGTTCTGTTTTCTATCATGCCACGTTGATTCTTACGTTCACTGTCTTATAGGATTAAATTGTCCTGTATCGTGTTGATTCCGTGCTCTTCCCTAATGTGGTTCAACTTCTCGATGTGACAAAGAATGCCGAATGAGTGGAATGAAAGCTGTGATGCCTGCTATCATCGCTTTCTGGCAGCACATCGGATTCATCGCTTTGTAGAGAGGCGTTTTTCTCGTTTTCAGCTTATACGTCCGGTTTCGGTTGCTGCCCTCTGCCACGACCACACCTTCCGCAATTAGCTCAGACAGCAGCTTCTTCACGCGTGTGCTTTTTACGTCGAGGAGCATTGCGATATCCGCACTTTTTGCCGAGGTATGGTCTGTCAGGTACAGAATAATTTCATTCTTCTGCTTGACGGTTTTTATCGTCTCTTTTTTATCGTCCCTTTTTATCGACACTTTTTTATCGCCTCTTTTTTGCAGTGATAAACAAAGCACCGTTCGATCCGACTCTGCGGATTCCGCAATGACAGGTTCTTCCCACCCCTGCTCTCGCCAAACCCGGAAAATATTTGGGATGCCGTTGCCGGCACGTTCACCAATATCGATCAGGTTAATTTGGAAAAGTCAATCATGGTTGTCCCCCTTTGGCCTTCCACAGGAATCTGCGCTCTGTCCAAAATCGTTTTTTGATTAGCCATATCATACCACATAGCGGCATCCGTATGCAATGGATTTTTCAAATATAGCAAATTCGGTCAGCGTCGAAACGATTTTGTTTTGGGCCGACAGAGAAGCATTTTTCAAATGCGCAGCCAGAACAAAGTTCTGATCTTGGGGCTTGGGGAATTTGCCCCAACAAGCAAATTGCGTCCGGGTAGCACCCGGACACTGCTTGCCGCTTGAAAATCACGTTGTAATTCAATCTCTGCCATCTCCATGGTTTCCACCAAATTCACAGCCGTGGGTGTGACCATGCCCATAATACCACCGACCGTACCGGTAGCCATAGTGGGGCGGGCAGTGGGCACAGTCACCGTTGCACTTTCCGGAGGGATTGCGCTTTTTGCCGCCAAACAATAGACTTGCAATGCCCACGGACTGCCAGAAGCTTGGCTTTTTCGGGTGCTCCTCCCGCAGAATATCGATATCCTCTTCTTCCGGCTCATCAAACAGGCGAACATGGTTTTTCTTTGCCACTCTGTTTATTACGTCATCGTCAGCCATCCCCCAGAAGTCCTCCAGCTGCTCCTGGGTAAAGTGTTCCCTGGATTTTTCCAGCATGGCATTGATGGTCTCTTTATCACAGCTGCAGCACAGATCCTCGATATTCTCTGCCGTAAAGGACACGCCTGCCTCCAGCGCCTTCCGGATGAACCGGGATGCGCTTTTTTCATCCATAAGCTCCTGCGCAACCTCTGCCACCTGATCAGACGGACCGAAAGACGTCAGCTGGCGTACTCTATGCACCTGCGTACTGGATGCCCAGTCAAAGAACCGTTCATAAAATGTCTGCCAATCCATTTTCACACCTCGCTGCACGTTTTTGTGTTTTTCGTAATTACAGGGAGTTCATCACATCTAGCAGTTTTTGATAGCTGTCCACATCGTGGTATTTGACATTCTCCGTAGAAATCTCATTAAAGAGTTTTCTCGCACAGGAGATTTTCGCCTTTTCAATCGGCTTTAAGCTCAAACTCTCCATTGTACCCTTGGTCTCGGCGATGAAGTAGATGTGCTTGACTGTGCCTTCATAGAAAGCAATCGCCCAGTCGGGAGAGTAATTGCCAACAGGGGTAGGAATATGAAATCCCCTCGGAAGTTTTGCATAGACGCAAACCTCGTCGGCTGCATCCAAGTCCTCTGCAAAACGGCGTTCAACGCTCTTTTCCGCATAGCCATCGGTAAACACATAGTCCTGAATGTGCTTTGTCGCCTTGAACGCCTTGTCAATGCTTGTCGAGTTTTTCTCTGCTGTGAAGATTGTGCTATCATATTCACCCTCAATTTGATCGTAGGTGATATGCTCCACGATCATTGTTGCTTTCTGCTCGTTGATAAGGCGAATGACCTTGGAGATAAATTCTTCCGGGTTTGCTTTATACATGGCAAACTTCAGCGGAGAAATCCCCTTAATGATCTCGACAACTGTTCTGCGGGTCAATACCGTACCCTCGGCAATTTTACCAACGAGGTCATAAGTGATATGGCTGACATCGCTCCGCTTCAGCGTGGTCGTGCGGGTTTTGGCTGACTTAAATGCTTCTCCACGGTCAAGCGCATTGGCATCCATTTCGTCGGTCTGTTCGCCTCTGGAAACGGTATAGGTCAACTCGGAAACAAACAATTCGCTGTCGATATGGCGAATTGCTTTCTCAATCAGCTCAGCGCTGTCAAAGGAGACTGCATAGGCATACTTGTGATTGATCCGTTTCCAAAGCTCCTGGAACTCTTTCTTGTAGAAGTTTTGGTTCAGCCCGTTGCTTTCCACCTTCGCCTGTTTGCCATTTTCCACCATACGCTCCAGAGCGGATTCGTCAAAGACAGCCTGCACAAGCGTATGGATACCCTCTGCCATCGGAGCAAGCTGTGGCGGCATGGGTACAAGCGTTCCCATCTCCATGTCCATGCGGTACTTGTCCGTGACTTTTCGATCCATATCAACATACTGATTTGCGATCAGATAGAACTCGATTGCGTTGGCAGTCTTATCATCAATCGCTGTAGGCTTGCCGTCCACCTTGACGAACTTACCCTTGAAGTATTCGCTGGTCGCTGCGGTCGGCCTGTCGTACAGAACTTTCTTAATATCGGATTGCAGATCAGCGACAAAGCCCTTATAACTCTCGCTTGCAATAACCGTCAGCTTGTTGATATTGTGAATGTCATCGCCGAGGACTTCCGCATCCATTCTGTTGCCGGCTTGGTTGACGCAAAGCCGCAGACCACGCCCAACTTCCTGCCGCTTCTGCGTAGAGCTGTCGCTGTGCTTCAGCGTACAAATCTGGAATACATTCGGGTTATCCCAACCTTCACGCAGAGCGGAATGGGAGAAGATAAATCTTGTCGGCTCGTCAAAGGACAATAGCCGTTCCTTGTTTTTCAAAATGAGGTCGTAGGCGGAAATATCATCCGAGAACTCAGCACCACGCTTGAGCGCAGAGTTGATGCTGCGACCGGTCTTTTTGTCGATGCTGAAATAGCCCTTGTGCGTGTCAGCAGTTTCAATGCTGCGGAGATACTTCTGATACGGCGTATCAAACATCGTCAGATGCTCGTTCAGAATGTTGAGATATTCCTCCTCAAAGATACGACCGTATTCGCCCAAGACTTCGTTTCCGTCCTCGTCATACTGACGGTACTTTGCAACCTCGTCGATGAAAAATAGGGACAGCGTTTTGATGCCCATATCAAAGAGCCGTTCTTCTTTTTCAAAGTGCGACTCGATGGTTTCCCGTATCTGGATGCGCCGCATATCTTCCTCGACCACATCACCAACGACCTCGCCCTGGTGGATCACCAGACCGTTTGTAAATGTGACCGTACCACGCAGCGGCTCAATGTCGGAGATGGTATATCCATCTTTGTACTGCTCCATCTCATTGGACTTGTAGTAGAGGTTGTCTCCTACGGCAAGCGTAAACATCTTCCGCTTACTGCCTGCGTTTTGTGCGACTTCGATTTCCATTTTTGCCATCGGCGGCTTATTCGGAGACAGGACGATATTTTCGAGATAGAGGTACTGGCTCGTGCCGGTAAGATTCTTGACCTCAAAGCCCTTGACCTCGATCTTTTTGACCAATTTCTTGTTGAACGCATCGAGCGCATCCAGAACATACACAAGGTTGTGCTGCTTGGCATGGGTGGCAGAATAGTTCAAGCTGAACAGCGGATTAAAGTTCTTGAGTGCTTTCTGCGTTACCTCTCCGCCCATTTTCTGCGGCTCGTCCAGAATGATGATCGGTCTGTTCGCCTTAATGACATCAATCGGGCGGCGGGAACCGAACTCGTCTCGCTTGGAATAGATGATACGGGCTTCTTTGCTTTTGCCGTCCTCTTTCAAAGACGAAGCGAACGCCTGCGTATTGATAATCATAACATTGATGCCGGAGCTGGAGGAGAAGTTGTCCAGTTCGTTCAAGTTGGAGCTGTTGTAGATGAAGAAGCGAGCCTTCTTTCCGTACTGCTCCATGAAGTGATCTTCGGTGATCTGGAAGCTCTTGTTCACGCCCTCACGAATTGCAATGCTCGGCACGACAACAATAAACTTGCTCCATCCATAGCGTTTGTTCAGCTCGAACATGGTCTTTATGTAGACATAGGTCTTGCCTGTACCGGTCTCCATTTCAATATCCAGAGAGCAGCGCCCCACATCGCCGATCAGCTTGTCCGAAACCTTGATGTTGTTCTCATTCTGAATCGCCTTAATATTGTCGAGAAGCTGCCCGTCCGTCAGCTCGATAGATTCGTTTTTGTAACCAGTCTCGCTCAGCAGGTCTGCTTCATCTTCGCTAACAGCAAGCCGAAGCTGCTGATTTGCTTTCTGTTTGCCAAGGTCACGGATGTAGGAAACCCTGTCATAGTGCGGCTGCCCATTGAATACACGAACGACCGCATCCACGGCATCGGTCTGATATTGTTGTATCTTGAAGTTAAATTTCAATTAGGATGCACCTCCTTCGTATGTGTCCCACAGGAAAGTGACAAAGGTAATACTACATCCAACCGCTAACTTGGCGTGGCGTGTTTCCAAACCGGTAAATGAAGCACTTTTTCCATGTCCACTACCGTATGGATTCCGTATCTCTGCAAGTTTTGTGGATATGCCTCTTAAATTACCAAGAACAGCCTTAATGTTTTCCGATACAGGATCAGTTCCAGATATTGATTTTGGCGTAAGATTTAGCAGATTCAAGGTTTCGCCAGTTAACCTGCCCATATCCCAATTTTTATCCCATTTTACGCCTTTGTTGTCCAGAATTGTTTTGCAACAGCTTTCGATTAGTTCTTTGGCTTTTCCAATCGCATCTGTTGGATTTTCGTTTTGCATTTTAAGCATTAACTCGATTTGTTTGGAAAGGTACTCGCTTGAAAATTTTTCTTTCAGCTCTGCTGCATTGACAGCTAGTGGGGTCGTAATGTTCAAAATACGATCCATATATGCTCGACATTTCTTATATGTACGAGCATATTCTGCATCATACCGAGAATAGCCAAATTCTTCCTCGCCTTCCGTCTCGGTATATTCATACTCATAGTTTTCCTCGTAATAGCTCAACAAATCTTTTAGTAACTTTTCGACATTTTCTATTGGAGCATTCTGCACATACGCTGCTAGAGATTTTCCCTTTGACATCTTATACTCGCTGCATAGTGCAACGCCGATGCTTTCCATTGTGAATACATCGAAATCGTTTGTGGAAAAATTGAGAACATAGCCGCCACGGTTAAATAGCTTCAAGAAAGTTCCTATTTCAATGTTTGTCAACTTCTCCATGCTCACAGCACCTTCCTCACCGTACTCGGACTAATGGCGGCGAAAATCTGGTCAAAGTTCGTCAGCACGGAGTCGCTTGCCATGCCGCTGTCACGGAACACGGCGTAGTACGGCTGCTCCTTGGCGATAGCGGTCACGACCTCATCAGACACTTTGTTTTCAAAACAGGCATACAGGAAACCGTCAGCGACATTGAACACCTTGCAGCCCGCAATCATCGTTTCTTCGATCTTGGAGGACAGTAGAATGCCGAGGTCGAGCATTACTTGGAACAGCAGGTCTTCCGGTGTCCGGTCGTTCTTGATGTTGCTGGCATAATCGCCAATGGTCATCTGTGTCACTTCATCGGGACGGTAGTAGACATCCTTCATATTGGAGGTATCGCATTTCAGCACACGGAAACCAATATCAAGTCCCTGTGCGGTCAAACCAGCTTCGTCTTTGATTTTCTGACCGGCACGGCGGATGCGCTCCTTGCCGATCTCGCAGATATTCTTATAGCCGGCTTTGTATGCGCTTCCTTTAATATCGGTTTCTTCTGGAAGCTGAACCATAATGAATTTACGCTTGCCATCGTCTGCAGCATTTAATTCCATCACAGCATGGGCGGTAGTCGCAGAACCCGAAAAGAAATCTAAGACATAGCAATCATGGGTGTTCCTATAAGATGCCAGCAATTTTTGTATTAGGCGAACGGGTTTGGGATAATCCATCAGCTTCTGAACGCCAAAAATAAGTCTTAGTTCTTCATCTGCATCTTCATTGGATCCCCATCCTGTTGCAAATAAATTGTTTAGGTCGATCTTTTGCTTATGAGTGCTTGATTGATCTTCGCCGATGCGGGGCAAAAGATCTTTGAGCGTTTTGTAACGAGCTTCTGTAACAATTCTGCGAAGGTATAAATCTCTTGTGAGATAAAGCTCCTTCTTTTCTGCGTACTCTTTCATCGCAGGCTGTGAATAACGCCAGTTGCCCTCAACAATCAGTTCTTGAGACAATATTCCATTCTTAATGACTAGGTCAGAATGAAGGACAATGCTCATTGTGGTATCGCTAATTTCGCTGCCCTTTGGCATAAAGTAGTTCTTTTCTTTATACTTGCTTTCAATTCCGGCGGGGATAGTTCGTAATTCTCTTTTGTTGCTTGCATTTATGCAGGGATAGGTCTCGGCATCACTATTTATTTCACCGATGAGGCCTTCAAATTTGAACATGGATTTGCAATAGACAAATACATACTCCTTGATATTTGTAATTGCATTGGATAGAAATGAACCTTTCTTTTTCTTTTCCCATGTAAGCTGAGAAACAAAGTTTTGTGCGCCAAACACTTCGTCACAACACTTTTTCAGATTCTCCTGCTCGTTATCATCAATACTGATAAAGATAACACCATCATCTGTCAGCAAATCCTTTGCCAGTCTGAGCCGAGGATAGATCATATTCAGCCAATCAGTATGAAAACGACCGTTGCTTTCGGTATTCTGCACCATACGGTTTCCGTCCTCATCGAACTGTCCGCTGTTAGCAAGATATTCCTCCGTGCTCTGAGCAAAATCGTCCTCATACACGAAGTCATTGCCCGTATTGTAGGGCGGGTCTATGTAGATCATCTTGATCTTGCCGAGATAGGTCTCCTGCAAGAGCTTCAACACTTCCAGATTATCGCCCTCGATATAGAGATTTTCGGTGTTGTCGAAGTCTACACTCCCGCTGCTGCAGTAGGGTTTTCCGCTGCTGTCAGTCCCAGAAGGCGTGATCTCATTCTCACGAACTGGGCGCAGCGTTTTGGAAATGGGAGCGTTTGCAAGCAGGACAGACTTCTTCTTGTCCGGCCATGTGAACTGATACCGTTCCTCCCGTCCGTCCACCACCTTGACGGCGATCTCCTGCATCAGCACATCCTTATCAATGGCACGAACCACCTCACCGCTGGCGTCAATCGTCTCCGTCACAGCGTTCGGGAACAGCTCCGCCAGCTTTCTGTAATTTTCATCGGCTTTGTTCGCCGTTTGCATTTTCAACTTATCCATTATGCTTGTCCTCCGTATCGTTTGGTGCAAATAAGTCTTTCAACTCTGCGGCTATTTCTTCGGGAGTCATCGAAGCTGTTGTCATAGCTTTGCGATCTGCAATAATTGGGCTATACTCGACGACCTGCTTTTTCGTCAGATTATGCCATATTGGGAGAATGGTTTTTCCATTTACGGTTTCGACTTGGAAAAGTCCGTTCAGTTCTGCCTTTGTCCAGTATTTATGTTCGGCAATGTAGTTGGGCGATAGAATAACAACGCCATACCTTGATTTCGCCAACCCCCTGTCGATTTTCTCACGCATTGAGTCACCCCATTTGAGTTTGTCTGTGTCGTACCATACTTTGAGTCCTTGAGCCCGTAATGCGTCTACAAACTCGTCAACAAACGACTCCTTATCTTCGAATGCGTGGGACACAAACACATCGTATTCTTCATCATCTGCTATTGGGGTAACCTCGGATACAACCACCTGCTGTGAAATCTGCTGCTGAAGTTCTTTTATTCGAGCTTCGTAGGATGCTTGAATCTGTCGGTTAGCTTTATCCTGTTTCTTTTGCTCATTTTGCTGCTCCTTTTGGAGCTTCAAATAGGCTTCAGATCTTTTTTTCCTCTTATCTGCAATTCTCTTTCCGATGTCCGCACTGTCACTCGCTTTTTTTACTTTATCGGATTCGTAAGAAGCAATCTGTTTTTGCTTACTACTAAGAGATGCTGGCGATGTATTTTTTGTAATGCTTTTTTTCACAGAATTAATTTTATCTTGTAAAGTGGCAATCTCTTTATCCTTGACAGCCTTTTTCTTCTCAAGGTCTGCAATTTCCTTATCCAGTGAATTAACCGTGTTTTGATATTGCGTTACTGACATAATCAATCACTCCTTTATAACTCATCAAGTTGTTTCTTTAACGTTTTAACCTGCTGCGCAAGCTGAAACTTCTTATTTGGCTGCTTCTCATTCCGAGCCTGCTTTTCCAGTTTCTCGATTTCCTTCTGCATTTTCGCCTTTTGGTCATCAATTTGTATCTGCTCATCCAAGGATTTTCCTTGCCCGACCTCAACACCGCCGACTTGAATGATGAGGTTCTCCCAAACGGCATCCATATTCAAGCCTTCGATTTTGAGATTCAGCTCATGCTCCGGCATCCATTCGGTGTGGTAATACTTGTTCACCTTGAAAGCCTTGTTGCCGCCCTCGGCAGCTTCTTTATAGCCCGTCCAAGCCTGCACCTTGCCATTAAAGGAAAGAATGAAAAGAATATGATACGGAATTTCCTTGTCAATCTGTCTGAGCACAGCCTCATTAAGCTGTGGACTTGCCAGTTTGATCTCAATGACTTCGATCTCTGTCACCGTTTCGCCCGGTGCAATGTTCATGGTGGAGACACCCAGCTTATTCCGCCAATAGATCAGCTTGATTCTCTCCACAAAGACACGCTTCAGAGCCGGTGAAACTTCCATGTTCTCATAGAGCTTTTGCTTCGGGATTCTCTTGTTGAATTCAGTCGTTTGCGGAAAGCCGAGCACACTGCCTACCACCTTTCTACATTGTTTTCTTATTTCACAACCAAGAAACAGATCAGCTCAAAATCGTCCAAGCCGGAGACCTGCGAAAGCAGCGCAGAAGTGCCGCCGCTTTTGAACAGGCTGTCAATGTCGTTTTCCTCTTTCACATCAATGATGGAGTTGATCGCTTCGCTCAAAAGTTCGGAAATATCGGTCATATTTCGGCCGTCATCCGTTTCCTCATTGAACCGGTGGTACAGCTTTTCGATGGGCTTGTCCTGCCCGCGGCAGACATACCGCATTGTGTCAAGCAGCTTCTTCGGCTGCAAGTAATCGCAGACCACTTCGCCATCCTCGCTGATGTAGACCATGTAAAACGGGTGCAGGCGGTTCTTATTGTCAATGTTGATACTCTTTGCTCTGTTCTTCAAGACATAGATCACCCCCGGCGGGCAATCGGCAGAAGCAGGTGCAACAGCGTGAAGGCCCATCGGTGTATGCTCCAGTTCGGGATGCTGCTTGATGTAGTCGAGCAAATCCAATCGGAACTCGTTAAGTCCCAAGTCCATGATGGAAATACCGGAGGACATTTCCTCAATATCCACGACTTCTTCCTGCAAGCGTTTGAGCTGTGCCTTGCGATACTCCAAATCGTGCTTTTCTTCATCGGAGAGAAGATTATCATCGCCGGTGGCGGTCATGTCCACAATCTTCATGCGGGTTTCGACTTTCGATTTCAGGTTGATATACTCGTCCAGAGTAATATCGGGCCAGAAATTGACAAGCTGAATCACCTTGTTTTTGCTGCCAATACGGTCAACACGGCCAAAACGCTGAATAATGCGAACAGGGTTCCAATGAATATCGTAGTTGATAAGATAATCGCAGTCCTGGAGGTTCTGACCTTCGGAGATACAGTCGGTAGCAATCAGAATATCAATATCGACCTTCGGGATATTATCAAACAAATCCCGATCCTTTGATCTCGGCGAGAAGCAGGTCAGAATGGTGTTCATATCAGCGTTCTTCAGCTTTGCTGTGGTGCGTCCATCAACCGAGCCAGTAATGACCGCAGTATGTAAGCCGAATTTCTTCAGCATGAAATCGGAAACATGGTCATAGAGGTACATTGCTGTATCCGCAAATGCTGTGAAAATGATAATTTTCTTGTTTCCCTCATTGATGGGATGCTCGATTTTATTTGTGAGGTCAGTAAGAAGCTCTTGCAGCTTGCTGTCATGCTCCGGCGTAATATCGTCCACCAATAGCGTCAGCAGTTCCAATACTTCCTGGTCTTTGGCAAGTTCGCCCCGCCAGGAGAGCCTGTCCATATCGGCAAGATCAATCTGAACCTTCTTGCCAATGGCGGCAAAATCATCGCTATTCTGATCGTCCAGGTCGTATTCATCGGCATCAGAAATATCGGTAAGGCTGATCTTCGTACCAACTCTGTTTTCGTAGTTATCGATGGTATTTATGGTATTCTCAATCAGTTCTTTTATCCTGCCAAGCGTTAGATTAAAGGAGTAGACTGAGCTTTCCATTCGCTTCATCAGGTTGATCGCCATAAGACGGCGGATACCCTGCTCACGGTTTGCCTGCGTAAAGCCTACATTGACCTTGTTATCGCCATAAAGCTCGGCATACTTCTCCATACGGCTCGGCAAGATATAGTGCGACGGACGGTATATATCCAAATTCAGCTGCGTGAGCTGCTCAAAGATCTCGTTATAGCTGATTGCATCTTTCAAATCGGTCAGATGCGGCCTGTGTGATTTAGGCGGGAGTCTTTCAGGGAACTTTCCGATAGAAGCCGTGTCATAATACTTCTCAATATGCTTTCTGGAGCGGGCAATCGTTACGCTGTCCAAAACCTCGAAGAAATCGAAGTCAAGCATACGCAGCAGATTATCCGTTGTTCTGTCACAAGGCTCCCATTTGCTCCATGTGTTAAATGCCTTTTGTGCGTTTCGGAATATCTCGTCAATCGAACGGGAGGTTTTCAGCTTGCTGTCCAAAAGCGAGGAGTCTCCCTCATAGGCAAGCTGAAGCTGATTTTTCAAATCATTGAAACGGGTGTTAACCGGCGTGGCAGAGAGCATAAGGACTTTGGTTTTAACGCCTTTGCGAAGGACCTGCTTCAGCAGCGTTACATAGCGGTTATCCTTGCTGTCATCTTCACTTTCCAGTTTGCCGCCGTTTCTGAAGTTGTGAGATTCGTCAATCACCACAAGGTCGTATGTATCCCAACGCAAACGGGACAAGTCCGTACCGTTGGAGAAACCATGGGTTCTGCCAAGGTCCGTGTGATACAGTACCTTGTAGTTCAGACGATCTTCTGCAAGCGGGTTGTTGATATAGTTGTCACGGTATGTATTCCAGTTGTTGGCGAGCTTCTTCGGGCAAAGCACCAGGACGCTTTTGTTTCTGGACTCGTAGTATTTGATGACAGCCAATGCTGTAAAAGTCTTACCTAGGCCAACCGAATCCGCCAAAATACAGCCGTTGTATTTTTCGAGCTTATTGATAATGGCAAGCGCGGCATCACGCTGGAAGTTGAACAGCATATTCCACACCTTGCTGTCCTTAAAGCCGGTTGCCTCATTCGGGAGCGTGTCCTCGGAAACATCATCCAGAAACTCGCTGAAAATATTATAGAGAGTCACGAAGTAGATGAATTCGGGAGAGTTCTCGTTATAGACTGTCGTAATGTTTTCAATCACTTGGTCGGTTACATCCTGGAAGTGCTGCTTGTCATTCCAGAGCTGCTCAAAAAGGTCAATGTAGCTCTTGCTCGTGGGGAAAGACAATCTCTGCGTGAAGTTGTAAGCATAGTTGCCACGCTCACAACCGAGATCAACCGTTGTGAACTCATTAAAAGGCATATAAGTGTACTGGTCTTTCTCTGACAGTACATTCAAGAAACCGGGAACAACCTGGTTTGTTGTATTGGACTTGAAAGTTGCCTTTTGCTTGATCCACGCAGCACACTCTTTGGCAATCGCCCGCTGCGTCAGCTCATTCCGCAGGCGAACCTCAAATTCAGTACCATACAGGTTCTGCTCACGAGTCATCCGCGGAATAAAGAACTCCCGCTTGGACTTTTCCGTCTTTTCTGTAATAAAGGTAGGAGATGTGAAAATAAACTTCAAATCCTCGATACCAGACAAGCTCTTTTTCAGTTCTTCATAGGCATAAATCGAGAAACAGGCTGCGGCAATTCGCAACTTGCTTTTCTTTGTGATCGTCTCCTCCAGATCATCACGAACTCGAAGATTGACATTATCAATCATCTTGGGCATACCCGGAATTTGAATGTTATCCACCGTCGTTCCCCCTATGGCAAAGCAGACGAATCACCCCGTCCATACGCCCACTCATTGTTTACATGAATTACTTTGTGAAAGTCTTTCAGATACAATTAGGCAGTCGTAGAACACATGGACGATTTCGGTACGCAAAACAACCACAATTTTATCTTATAATAGCATAAATTCTGAAATTTTTCAACAAATTACTCTCAGACAAAGATGAGAATATTCGCTTGTTCTTTTCTCGTGGAGTTCAAAGCACATATACGTTATTTTCTGAAGATAACTCCTCAGAAAATCCAATGTGCTATTAATATCCAATGTGCATATTTCTTATATTTTCACATAAGGCAATCATTTTTCCTTCTCCGCACCAGACTCCGTCCCCCTCCACCCCATACCGCCACATTCCACTCATACATATTCCCCCGCACCCAAGGGTGTCGTGAAATACGACATCCTTCCATTTTTCCCAAGAAAAATTATCCATTTCCAACTATTTCCCGTATCTCTCTTGACAAATCACCTCCCTTTCTATACAATATATGAACATATGTTCTATTTCCTTTAGGACAGCTGTCGGGTGCTCGCCTCGAAAGGCGACGTTTGCCTCCCCAGAATCGGTCTGCGCCCGGCAAAAATTCAAAGGGTGTCGTAAAACGCGACTCCCTTTGCCGCAAGGAGGGATTTCCAATTGCCGGTGATTCGGGCAACGAAGGATAAGGATTTTACCGTCATGAGCATCCACCATCTCCGGGATACCCGGCTTTCTCTCAAGGCCATTGGGCTATTTTCCATCATTCTCAGTCTCCCGCCGGAGTGGAAGTTCTCCGTTGCCGGACTGGCTGCCATTACAAAGGATGGAATCACCTCGTGACCGTTGCGTCACACCCCCTATTTTCCTGTATGTGACAACTGAATATCGCAAACAGATTCTATCGCAGCCTGAGCGGCCCCGGTGATACCCTCAGGTTTCTGCTTAGCGCACAGGCGCATAAAGAGCTTTCATCCCGGGAAAACTAGGAAATGCACAGGGGGCTTACTATGGCAGAAAACAATGAAAACCATCCGAAACCAAACGAACAGACCATCCAGGCCACCATTCAGCAGCTGTGGCTGACCTATTATAACGACACGCTCTACGCCAAGGGCCTGATTACGGAGGATCAGCGGAACCGTATGCGGATCAAAATCAAAAATCGGGCCACTTCCATGGAGCGTTAGTTCCAACCCCTCAGGCGGCAATCCGGCAGCGGGTTGCCGCTTTTTCCAGTCAATTCTGGGTTGTAAAGCTTCGCGATATGTGCTATCATAATTGCAGAACATGATACAACGAACTTTAGAGGTACACCATGGATATACACAACATACGGCAGCTTCTCCGCGCCAAGACCATTTATGACCTTCCTCTGCGGGTCACCTTCTATGCCCGTGTCTCCTCCGAATCCGATGAGCAGCTGAATTCCCTGGGCAATCAGATTGGCTATTACGAGGACTTCATCAAGAAAAATCCTGCCTGGACCTTTGTCCCGGGCTATATCGACGAGGGCATATCCGGCGCTTCCACCAGGCACCGGGAGGATTTTAACCGCATGGTAGAGGATGCCGCCGCCGGAAAATTTGACTTTGTGATTACAAAGGAAATCTCCCGCTTCGCCCGAAACACTCTGGATTCCATTCAGTTCACCCGCCAGCTGCTGTCCAGCGGGGTTGGCGTATTTTTCCAGAACGACAACATCAACACCCTGGACGAGGACGCCGAGCTGCGCCTTTCCATCATGTCCTCCATTGCCCAGGACGAACTGCGGAAGCTCAGCTCCCGTGTCAAATTCGGCCACCAGCAGGCCATCAAGCAGAGCGTTGTCCTGGGCAACTCCCGAATTTTTGGTTACACCAAAGACGATGGCCGCCTTGTCATCGATGAAACCCAAGCTCCCATGGTGCGGGAGCTTTTCACCCTCTATGCTACCGGAGCCTATTCCATGAAGCAGATCGAAAACCTGTTCTGGGAGAAGGGCTACCGGAACCTGAACGGCAAGAAAATCGCCCACACCACCATGTCCAATATGATTTCCAATCCCAAATACAAGGGCTACTACGTCGGCAACAAAGTCAAAGTGGTGGATATGTTCACCAAGAAACAGAAATTTCTCCCGCCGGAGGAATGGGTCATGTTCAAGGATGAAACCGGCCAGATCGTCCCAGCCATTGTCTCCGAGGAGCTGTGGGAAAAGGCCAATGCGGTTTTGCTGCGCAGAAGCGAGGATGTAAAAAACCGGCAGGGCATCTGCAATCATGCCAATCTGCTCACCGGCAAGCTCTTTTGCACCCACTGCGGCACCGCCTACTACCGCCGGGAATCCAAGGACAAGCTGGGCAACCAAAACAGCAAATGGGTCTGCTCCAACAAAATCAAGTCCGGCGCGGATGCCTGTGACTCCTTCCCCATCTACGAAAAGGAGCTGGTGCCTCTGCTCTTTGAGGTATTCCGAGACACCCGACAGGCTTCCGCCGCCATGATTGCGGAGTACGAGCGAATGTACCGCAGCATGACCTGTGACGGCAATCTGGAAAAGAAAATCGAGGAAGTCCAGACAAACATTGACCTTGCCAAAAAGAAGAAGTCCAAGCTATTGGAGCTGGTGACCCTGGAGAGCATCACACCGGCGGATTTCAAGGCCATGACCGCCCAGTGCAACCAGGAAATCAAATCCGGCGAGCAGGCGCTCCTGGAGCTGAAAGACCAGCAGGAATCCAGTGAGGAGTTCCGCGCCAATATGGAGCACCTTCGCAAAGTCCTTCGAGATGCGGAGAAGCAGTGCCAGACCGAGGCCATCACCAAGGATTTCATTGACATCTTCATCGACAGGATTTATGTCACCCCGGAGGATGATAACACTCTGCGGCTGGACATCAAGATTTTCACCGGCGATACCTGTGAAAAATACCTGGGGAAGCTAAAACGGCGGGCAAATCCCGCGGGTTCTACGGGTCACACGTTCAAGAAGATGATCGAGGCCTACGAGAGCGGCATGCAGTAAAAAAGCCCTCGCGGCAGTTTTGAAGCGGTAACGGCTGCGTTATCCGACAAAATTGCATACGCGAAGGCGGGAAACCGGGAAAGCGGCTTTGCTTTCCCGGTTTCTTGCATTTTGGGGCCTGCTGTGGTATGATAGCGGAAAACATTGGAAACGGAGCGGAAACCATGATTCAGGCAATTTCTTTCCAGGAGGGAAAGCATATTTTGGATACTTATCCCGGCAGTGTGCTGCTGGATGTGCGGACAGAGGATGAATATGCCCTGGAGCACGCGGCGGGGGCGAAGCTGCTGCCGCTGGATGACATTGAGGATGCGGACCTGTCGGAGATTCTGCCGGACAAGCAGGCAAGAATTCTGATCTATTGCCGCACCGGCCGCCGGTCGGCTTTGGCGGCTGCCCAGCTGTTTGACCTGGGCTATCCCCATCTCTACGACCTGGGCGGCCTCAACGGCTGGCCCTACGGCATGGAATATGGCCTGCTATAACGAGCAACGGGGACGATGCTAGCGCATCCCGGGTGTCGCCGGTCCACAAAAAATCCACAGCCGCTCCAAAGCAGGGGAGAAGCTGTGGATTTTTTTAGTTTCCTCAGAATGTCACCGTGATCTTTGTACCCTTGCCCAGGGCGGAATCCAGGGTGACTGTGGCGTTGTGGATCTGGGCGATGTGCTTGACGATGGCGAGACCTAAGCCGGTGCCGCCGGTTTCCCGGGAGCGGCTCTTGTCCACCCGGTAGAACCGCTCGAAGACCCGGTCCTTGGCGTCCTCGGGGATGCCGATGCCGTTGTCCTCCACGATCCATTGGGCGTGGCCCGCCTCTTCCTTGGCAGTGACCTGGACGAAGCCGCCCTCCCGGTTGTAGCGGATGGCGTTCTGCACCAGGTTTTCCAGGAGCTCTTTCAATAGCTCCCGGTCACCCATGACCGTGGCCTCCCGGCCGAAGCATTGCAGGGTGATGCGCCGCTGCCGGGCGGGGACCTCCAGATCGCCGCAGACCTCTTTGGCCAGGCTCAGCAGCTCCACGCTCTGTACCCGGGCGGGGGCCTGGGCGCTGTCCAGCTCGGAGAGCTGGATGATGTCGTTGATCAGGCTCAGAAGCCGTGCGGCGTTCTTCCGAATCTCTCCGGCGAAGCGCAGCTGCTGTTCCCCGTCTACCATCTTGTTTTCAATGAGCTCGGCGTAGCCGGAAATGGCCGTCAGGGGGGTTTTCAGCTCGTGGGATACGTTGGCGGTGAAATCCTGGCGGCTCTGGGCGGCGGAGAGAATCTTCTCGTGCTGGCTGCGGATTTTCCGGGCGAAGGGCTCCAGCTCCTGATAGACAGGCTCCCGGGCGGGCTCGTCCAGGTGCTCGGCCATATCGTCAATGGGGGCGATCAGCTGGGCGGTGAGCAGGTGGCCCAGCAGCAGGCACACGGCGAAGATCACCACGGCGATGATCAGCAGCACCGGCACCGCCGCCAAAAATACGGAGCTGATGGACCGGGCGTCCACCGCCAGCCGCAGCACCGTGCCGTCATCCAGCCGCAGGGCATAGTAAAAGGTGTTCATATTGAAGGTATCCGAGGTGCGGACGATCTCCCCCTCGCCGGTGTCCATGGCCTGCCGGATCTCCGGCCGGTCTGCGTGGTTGGGAAGGGCTCCGGCGTCGGCCTCATCGTCATAGAGCACGGTGCCGTCGGCGTCCACCCAGGTGATGCGGACCTCGGGGTCTTGCAATTTGGGGGCATTGCCCCGGGTGAATTCGCCGCTCTGGCCCAACAGATGGGCCGTCAGCCGCAGATCCCGGCCCACCTGCTGACGGAACAGGTCGTAATAGACCTTGGTCACGCCGACGGTGGTGAGGATCAGGGCCACCAGGGCGATGAGCCCCAGGCGCAGATTGATTTTCTGCTTCATGAGATGGCCTCAGCTTTCCGGGGTGCTTTGCAGCACGTAGCCCACATTGCGGACGGTGCCGATCTGACGGCCGCAGGGGCCAAGCTTCTGCCGCAGGGTCTTGATGTGCATGTCCACGGTGCGGGTTTCGCCTTCAAAGTCCGTGCCCCAGACGAAGCGCATAATGGATTCCCGGGACAGGACCATCTCCGCGTTGATCATCAGATACCGCAGGAGCTCATATTCCTTGTAGGTCAGCTCCACGCTTTTGCCCTGGGCCAGGACGATCCGGCGGGCGTTGTCCAGCTGGATGTCCCCCACCCGGAGCTGCTGGGCGGTCTCCTCTGTGGAGCGGCGCAGCAGGGCCTTCACCCGGGACAGCAGCTCCAGCACGGAGAAGGGCTTTTTGATATAGTCGTCGGCCCCGTCGTCCAGTCCCTTCACCATGTCCATTTCCGAGGTTTTGGCGGTGACCATGATCACGGGCAGCCGCTTGGTGGCGGACTGGCTGCGCAGCCGCCTCACAATATCGCAGCCGTTTTCGTCCGGCAGCATTACATCCATCAGCACCAGGTCCGGCAGAATGTCGTTCAGAGCCCGGTAAAAGTCTGTGGCCCGGGCAAAGGCCTTTACCAGATAATTGCTGTTTTTCAGGGCGATGGTCTCGATTTCCCGGATGTTGTCATCGTCCTCTACTACATAGATCAGTGCCATAGTGTATTCCTTTCCTTCGTCAGGGCAGCGGGTATTCCTTCAGCTTCTTGTCGTATTCCTGCCGGAACCAGGGGTCGCTGCCCTTGGTGGTCAGATTCAGATATTCGTGGGTGTCGTATTCGTTGGCATGGACCTCGATCAGGCAGACGGCCACATTGGAGCAGTGGTCCGATACCCGCTCGTAGCCGGTGAGCAGGTCCTCCAGAATGAGCCCTGCCTCCAAAGAGCAGGCGCCCTTGCGCAGCCGGATAATGTGCCGCTGCCGCATCTCGATGCTCAGGGTATCGATGACCTCCTCCAGAGGCTCCACGGACCGGGCGCGGTCCGTGTCGTCTGCAGCGAAGACGGAGACGGTCAGATCCAGAATGTCGCTGACGGCCTTGCCGTAGACGGCCAGCTCCTTCCGGCTGTCCTCGGACAGGGTCAGTCCTTTGTCGCGCAGCTCCTGGGCGGATTCGGCCACGTTGATGGCGTGGTCCGAGATGCGCTCGAAGTCATTGATGCAGTGCAGCAGGATGGACAGCGTCCGGCTGTCTGCCTTGCTCAGGTCCTTGCCGGAGAGCTTGACGAGATAGGTGCCCAAAGTGTCCTCGTAGCTGTCGGATTCCTGCTCCATGGCGATGACGCGCTGCAAATCCTTTTCGGAGAAGTTGTCCAGCAGCCCCATGGCCAGCTGGAAGGAGTTCCGGGCCAGGTCCGCCATATGGTCCACGGCCTCCTTGCACAGATTCATGGCAAAGCCGGGCCGGTCCAGGAAGCGCTCGTCCAGAGCCTGCAAGGCTGCGGGGCGGGTATCCTGGGCGGCCTCCTTGCCGTCGGGGATGGTGAGCTGTGCCAGCTTCACCAGCACATTGGAGAAGGGGAAGAGCACGATGGTGCAGCCGATGTTGAACAGGCTGTGGATCACGGCAATGTCCGCCGCGCTGGCGGGGGTGAGCAGGAAGGAGAAGTGCAGGAAGCTGTTCAATGTATAGAATACCACAAGAAACAGCAAAGTGCCAATTAAATTAAAATAAAGATGGATGAGAGAGGCACGGCGGGCATTTTTGCTGGCACCCATGCCGGAGAGCAGGGCCGTGACACAGGTGCCGATGTTCTGGCCCATGATGATGGGAATGGCGGTGCCGAAGCTGACGGCCCCGGTCATGCACAGGGCCTGCAAAATGCCCACGGAGGCAGAGGAGGACTGGATGATGGCGGTCAGGGCCGCACCGGCCAGCAGACCCAGGATGGGATTGGAGAAGGCGGTGAGGACGCCGGTGAACTTCTCGTTCTGGGCCAGGGGGGAGACGGAGGAGCTCATGGCCTCCATGCCGAACATCAGAATGGCGAAGCCCACGAAAATGGTGCCGATGTTTTTCTTCCTGTCGTCCTCCTTGGCGGTCATGGTGAGAATGACACCGATGGCGGCGAGAATCGGGGAGAAGGAGCTGGGCTTCAAAAGCTTCAGGAACAGATTGCTGCCCTGAATGCCCGTCAGGGACAGCAGCCAGGAGGTGACGGTGGTGCCGATGTTGGCGCCCATGATGATGCCCACGGCCTGACTGAGGTTCATAATGCCGGAGTTTACAAAGCCGACCACCATAACCGTGGTGGCGGAGGAGGACTGGATGACGGCCGTCACCAGCAGGCCCAGCAGCACGGCCATGATCTTCTTCTGGGTCAGCTTTTCCAGTATTTTTTCCAGGCGGCCGCCGGACAGCTGCACCAGCCCGTCGCCCATGGCGGACATGCCGTATAAGAACAGGGCCAGGCCGCCCAACAGATTCAAGATCCCGAAAATATCCATTTTTTACAGCTCCTTTACGTTTCTGACCCTATCTTAAATTGGCTGCGTAAAGTCCAAACGGGGCGGAATGTAAAGCCAGTGTAAAATTTCGGGATTTTACCTATGTTTTACGATTCCACCGTTGCGCCCTTTACCTTCCGGGGGTAGGGTGAGGGCAGAAAGAAGGAATTGTTATGAAAAAACTGTGGAATCTTGTAGACCGTACTTCCTGGATGGCAGAGCGCAAATATAGGGTTTGCGTGTGGGTTTTGGCCGTTATTGGCGCGCTGCTGGGGGCTGTGCTGTGGCTGGCCGTCTCCCGGGTGGCCCTGGGGACTCCGGATTGGCTGCTGGTGTTCGCAGGAACCCCTGTGCTCCTCGCCCCCATGGCCGTATTCCTCTACGGCTGCCGCCATCCCTTCTGAGGGCCGACATATTACGTAAACAAAATGCCCCCTGTTCCTCTTACTGGCTGTTCCACTCTGTGGGATAGTTATGCTAAGAGAAAAAAGGGGGCATTTTTGTGCACTTGTTTGCACGCCTGCGAAAAAAAGTGGGTAATGCTGCGCTTCCGGGGCGGCTGCAAAAGCAGCCGCCCCATGGCGTATTAGTTGGGATTTTGATATTCCATTGCCCGGGTGCTGTCGCGCAGGCCGCGGGTGGTGGGGTCATTGACGATGCCGAGAATGGTCAGCAGTCCAAACACTGCATTGATCAGGTCCAGCAGCTTTCCCTCCACTGCCTGTACGGGCAGGGCAAAGCCAAACAGAGCGGCGATGCTCTGGGCTACCAGCAGGGCGGCGGGGATTGCCGCCAGCCAGAAATTCACATTTTTCAGACGTACCTTCCAATTGATCATGATTTTGCTCCTTCCTTTTCCAGGTCCTCTAACCTGTGATTGATGACTTTGATCTGCTCTTCTACCACCGGCATCCGCCGGGCAAAATTGTTGTGCTCCCGGACCTCCCTTGTCAGCTGCCGCAGCTGCTCATCCGTTACGGCCTGGGCTGTCCGCAGGGCATTTTCCCGCCGCCGGTCCGACAGGAGATTGCTCAGCATGACCCCCGCCAGAGACAGCAGCCCCGTGATCAGGGATGCCAATACCGTTGCGTTCATCCAATACTCCCTTCTTTCAGTGCGTATACCGCCAGAGGCACCGCCCAGGTGTCTGCCGGTGCGGCAGCGGCGAATTCCAGCCCGGCTTCGGTCTGCCGGAGCGTTCGGACCGCCAGGGTGCTGCCGGAAAATACTCTTATGGCCCCGGCAGTCCCGGCAAGCTCCCAGACCCGCTGCGCACTGCCCGCCTGAGCCGCCGCCTCGATGAGCAGAAGCGCCCCGGCGGCAGCAACGGTCTGGGCGGGAAATTCCTGCTCGGGGCTCGGATTCTCCCAGAGCTTCCGCAGCCCCAGAAAGCTTGCCGCCGCCTGCCCCAGGGACATGGCATCGGTGGACTCCGCCGCCGTAGGCAGCCCGGATAGCCGCTGCCCGCCCATGTCCAGGGCCAGACCCATGGAAAGGGTATTCTGGGCATCTCCCCGGCAGCCGATGCCCAGGGCCTTGGCCGCCGGGTTCAGGTCCACCAGGGGAGACTCGCTGCCGGTGCCGCCCGGCTCCACGGAGACGGTGGCGCTCGCCTGGGAAGACCTGCCCCGGCTGTCCGTTACCCGGGCCGTCACCGGAATTTCCCCTGCCTGGGGCAGGTCGAAGCGAAGCCTTTGCCCCTGCCCGGTCAGATCGCCGCAGCGGACGGTGCAGCCGGTGATCTCTGCGCCCAGAGTTCCCGAAGCAGTCACTTCAACCAGGGCCTGGCCGCCTTGCAGAAAGCGATCCCCTGCCTGGGGTGCTGCCCGCAGCGTCACCGTGGGATGGAATCCTTCCGGGATGGACAGCAGCACCTGCTTTTCCCGGCTGTCTTCGATTTTGCCGTTTTCATAGGCATCCAGAATCAGCTTGACGGGGATTTTATCCCGGTCCGGATATTCCTCTGCCAGGGTCAGCGGCGGTGTCCATTCTGCCCGGGTGAGTCTGCCGGGGGCTGCGACGGTTCCCGATTTTGCACCGCAGCGGTAGCGCAGCCCTACCGTCCGCCCCAGGCAGGGCAGCGTAATGGCCAGGGGAGCGCCCAGGGTGTCCCCCTGAACGGTCAGGGGAACGGTCAAACTGGATAAAATCATGCCGCCTCCTTTAGTAGCCATACTGCCGCCGCAGCTTTTCGTAGAACTGCTCCTGGGCCTGCTGGAATTCCCGGAGCCACTGGTCGTCCTTGATCTCGTCCCGGTAGGCGCCGTAGTCGTCACTGCGGGCCTGGTCGTAGCGGTTCCAGAGCCGCTGATTCTCCGCTTCCCAGGCCGCCAGATTCTGCTTGTACTGGTTCTGGCTGCTGTTTTCCCGCTGCAGGAGCAGGTCATAGGCCTGCTTGTCCGCCGTGCCCTGCCGGTCGTATTCCGAGCGGGCCTTGTCGTAAAGGGCGGAGGCCTTGTCACCCAGATTCGCCATCTGCTGCCGGTAGGCCTGCTGGGCTGCGGTCTGACCGTAGGAGCTGCCGAAGCCTCCGGTCATGGCCGCCGCCTGCCCCAGGGTATCCTGCATGGCCAGCCGCCCGTTCTGAATGGCCTGATCCTTGTACTGCCGGTACAGGGCGTCGCCGTTCAGGTTGTAGGAAAACTTCTCCCGGTTCAGGATCTTCTCCATGGCCGCGTCCAGCTGCTGCTGCCATTTGGAGACGTATTCCCCGGGCTTCCGGGTGTCGCTGGCCTGGGCCTCCTGCCGCGCCTGCTCCACCTGAGCAGACGCGGTGTATTTTTTCTTCTCTTCTTCCATGTCTTCTCCTTCCTTCTACTGAATTTGCCAGTGCCCGTCCGGGGTTTGGACGAAGGGGGGCAGGGGCAGAAAGCGGACCGTATCCGCCTGCTGAACCTGCATACCCGCTGTGCCTTCCCGGTACAGGGCCTCAGCGGGCAATTCCGGGGGCTCCGGTTTCCCCTCCAGCAATGCAAGCCGGGCCTCCAATGCTTCCGCTGCGCCTGCCTGCTGCCGCCAGGGACCTTCCAGGGCTTCCAGTCCCGCATACCGGCCATCCCCCCGCTTGGCGCTCAGGGCCACCGCTTCACGGAGCAGCTTTTGGGTATCCGGTGTGACTGCGGCCTCTTCCCGGCTGCCCAGAGCCAGCTGCAGCTGCTCCGTCAGCTGGTACAGGTAGCTGCGCAGCTGCCGCAGCTGGGCTTCCGGTTCGCCCTCCGTCAGGTTCGGCAGCCGCAGCTCCAAGGGGGTCATACCCCACCTCCCTGCCGCAGCACCCGTGTCAGGGACAGGAGCCGGACATCGCCTTCCCCCTCCAGCAGCAGCTCCAAATGGCTGCATGGCTTTGGCCGGATGGGAAGCAGGAAGCGGCGGTCCGAGCCCGTCAGAGTGCCCACCTTTTCCCAGGCACCCCGGTCGTCATAGCGCACGGAGATGTCCATCCGGGCGCGGTTTGCCAGAAGCAGCTGCAGCTCCAGGCTTTTCAGGACCATCCGCTGACCGTCCCAGCCGGAGATGCGCCCGGTGCGGGCCATCCATTTTACCCGTTCCCGGCTTTTGCCGCCTCGCAGCAGCCACATTTCGCCGCTTTCGTCCAGACCGTAGAGCTTTCCGCCGTGGGACACCATCTGCCGGGCTTCGAAGCCCGTCTCCCGGTGCCACTGGCCCAGCAGCTTGTCGTAGACATACAGAGCATCCGTTCCGGTGCTCTCCCGCAGGCTCAGGAAATATTTCCCGGCCCAGCCTGCGCCGATGCCCCCTTCCAGCGGCTCCGTGCCCAGCGCTCTGCCCACCTCTGCGGGCAGAGCGCCGTCGTAGGCGCACACGCCCATGGGGGACTTATAGAAAAGCGTCTCCCCCACAATGGCCAGGCTCCCGCCGCTGCCCCGGGCCACGCCCCGGCATACCGTGGACTGGACATGAAAGGCGGCGGGGTAGCTGCCGTAGATCTTATACAGGCAGTCCTCCTTGAAAAACAGGGGATTGCCAAGGTAGGTGATGGCCCCGGTGAAGGGCCCCTGGGTACCCACGGTGACGGCATAGCTGTCCGTGGTCAGCCCCATGAAGCAGTTCCAGTTCCGGAAGTCTCCCAGCTTGGAGGCGTAGATCTCATTGACGGGATCTCCTTGGCGGTCCGTTCCCGCCCGGCAGCCCCAGAGCCGGTTGCCGCACTCGATGACATAGTCCATTTCCGGTACGGTCCGGGACAAAAGCAGCGTACCGATTTTCTGCTGCCCCTCCAATACGCCGGAGACCACGACGAAATTTTCCTCCGCCTGCCAGATCACATTGGCCCCGTCCAGCCCATCCGTGCCCGAAAGGGTCACGCCGTCGTATTGCCGGAAGCAAAGGCCAATGCCCGGGGCGTCAATGCGCACATAGGGTGTTTCCACTGCGACCCAGAGGTTGGAGGCGGCGGACCATTCCTTCAGCACGGCGGGGGAAGATGCCGTGTCCAGCCAGAGGGTGCCGTTTTCCGGCTCCTTTGGCTCGGCGGACTGTACGTGCGCCGGGATTCGGTCTGCGCCTTCCAGGGTGCAGGGGGTCAATACCGCGCCGTTTCCTTCGAACCGGGCCTCCAGGCTGCCGAAGTCCGCGCCGTCCAGGGTGCTGGCGTATTTCCCGTCCGGGAACACCACCACATAGGCCCCCATTTTCACCAGCTGCTTGGGCCCCTCCGGGGTGAGACCCAGGTCAATTCGCCGGTCCCCCAGCACCAACTCTGTACCCTGGGTGTAGAAAAGACTCTGCCCTGCGCCCAGGGCGGTGACCCCCGCAGGCTCCAGCTTTTCCCGGGGCGGGCAGGGGGCCAGCACGGGATAAAAGTCCGAGGACAGGTTTTCCATCTGCGCAAATTCCCCTTCGCCGGTCCGGGGGCACCGGTTCAGCCCGCCGAAGGCATCCACCGTCCGGCGGCTGGTCCGGAGCCGCCGCAATGTGGGCATTTCCATATTGCCGCCTCCTTTTTTACAGATAGCGGAAGGATTTTCCGGGCTGGGGAATGGTCCGGCAGCACCAGGCAAAGAACTCCCGCCAAAGGGCATTGAACCGGCTCATGGCGTTGTTGTAGAGGGTGAAGTCCTGATCTGCATAGGAGATAGACCCCTCCAGCCAGAGGTAGTAGAGCCCCGTATAGGGCTTGGGCAGCATCAGCTGCTTGTCCGGCCAGGCCTCCAGGTCGAAGCCCTCAAAAGAGCCGCGCACTGCGTGAAAGGCTTCCAGCGCACCCCAGACCATGCCCTCGGCCTCCTCCAGCCACCGCAGCTTTTCCTCCCGGCTGTAGAGGTTGGGCTTGCGCCGGTCCGCCGCCTCGATCACTTCCCGCACCGTCATTTATCTGCCCTCCAGATGCTCCAGGGGCTGGGCCGCCTGGGCTTCGAATTCCATGGCATCGGCCAGGCTCTTCTCCCGCCGGGCCAGCACCTGGGCCACATTCCAGGGCACCTCTACCGCCTCGCCCCGCTTGATGAGCCAGGTCTTGCCGTTGATGCCCACAAATACATCCTCCCGCTGCTCCCGGGTCAGGGGCAGGCGAATCGTAACAGTCGTCTTCTCTTCCATATGAACGCTCCCTTCGGTTCAGTTGACAGTTGAAAGTTGACAGTTGACAGTTATTTTCTTAATAACCACCATCTACTATCAACTTTCCCTGTCAATTTCAAATTTTCTGTCTATCTTCCACACACCGTGACAGTCCACAGTCTCCGCCAACTGTCAACTGTCAATTGTCAACTGTCAACTCTCAATTCGCCTCTGCCGTGGGGCTGAAGGCGGAGCAGCACTCCACCCGGACCATGTAGGGCTCCATCAGGATCTCCGCCGTCTGCAATGCCTTCCAGCCCACGGTGCTGCGCTGGTCCAGAGGATCGGCCGTGCCCGCAGAGCCCAGCTGCTTGATGATGGTCTGCAGTCCGCCGCCGGTGACCTCGGTCACGCCGTAGGCGCCCTGGGCAATGAACAGGCAGCCGAACACGGCAAGGCCCGTGGGACAGCTGTTTTCCGTGCCCTTGTAAACCGCCGCTTCGGAGGTTTCCACAAAACGCACACCGGCAATCCGGCCGATCTCCCCCTGGTACATATTTTCGGGGGTGGTGTATTTGTGCATTTCCTCCCAGCGGGGATCGGACATAATGTCATAGGCCACATAGGGGTGCAGGATGCACACATAGTCGCCGTCGATCTTGGGGGCGTTGGCGGCCTTCAGCATGGCGGCCACCTTCTTCACCACGTCTACGGTGAGGGTGCAGGTCTTGTCCAGGCCGGAGCGGTCCGTCACCGGGGTCTGAACGCCGTTGGCCCCAACCTTGGGGCAGTAGAACACGTTGGTGCCGGACTGCAAAACGTTTCTCGTAATGGTGTCCAGGGTCAGGCCGGCCTGACGGCCCACGGCCTTGGTGGCCTCCAGCACGTTATTGTCAATGGCGGTCAGGTCCAGCACATCGGACAGGCAGACAAAGTCGCCGTACTGGTTTACCTCCGCCTCCACGGCAGTGGCGCTGAGCTTCCGGCCCTCGGGGGTGACGCCCTCGGTCAGGGGCTTCAGAGCCTTGGGCAGGGAGGCATAGCGCCGGAACTGAATGCGCTTGCCGCCATTCTTGGGAATGGGCCGCTTCTGGCCGAACTGGCCGTGGATCAGGTTAGGCCCTGCCTCCTCTACCAGAGCGCGGTCATAAAAGGTCTTGTTTTCCGCGGACAGCTTGGAGTCGGTGGTGACGTTCACCGTGGGATTGTCCGCAAAGTGCTGCAAAGATGTGATGTTCATAAAATACTTCCTTTCTTAACCAAAGCTTACCTTCTCGCCCCGCTCCACCCGGCGGCAGAGGTCGGCGATTTCCTTTCGGGACATTTGGGACACCCGAGATCCCATACTGACGGCGCCGGACTGGCCTGCACCATTTTCTGTGGGGCGGATGCCCTCCGAGCGGAGCTTTTCCGCCAGCTTCCGCTCTGTGGTCTGGGCGGCATAGGCCATGGCAGCGGGGATGATCTCCTCCTTGTGGAGAATTTCATAGGCCGTCTGCATATCCACCCGGGCCCGGAGCAGCTGCCGGAAATCGGCGCGCAGCATCTCCCTTTCCAGGTCAAATTCGGGATAGGTTTCCTGAATTTCCCGGCTGCGCTGCTGCCAGGCTTCCACCATCCGGTCAGCGCCTGCCTGAATTTCCGCCTCTTGCCGCTGCTGCCCGGCAGGATTTGTTTCCGGCAGGCGCTCCCGAAGGGCCTGCTCCATGGCGCCGTAGTCATCGCCTTCGATGCCGAGCCTTTGCCGCATCAGTTCCAGGACGGGCTGGGCCGCAGCATATTTTTCTGCGGTTTCCCGGCTGCTTTTCAGCCGCTGCTGAAGGATGCTCTTCACTCTGGCATCGTAGGCCTGCTTGTAGGGGCCTTTGATCAGTTTCTCGAAGTCCTCCGGCCCATTGGAGGGAACTTCGGCTTGAGGCTGGGCGTTGGCCTCCGTTACGCCCGACTCCGAACCGGCTTCTTCCGCGAAAAGCTGCCAGTTCAGGGAGTTACATAGTTCGAATGCGGTCATGCGGATACCTCCATAGGCATCAGGCACACCGCCTGGGGATAGTTGTGCTCCAGCACATAGGCGCCTGCCTGGGTGACCCAGAAGGCCATGAGCGTCTCCGCCCAGGCCTCCGCCTTGGGAGCGGCGGATACAAGGGCATAGCCGTCTGCAATCTGAATTTTCGGCTTCTCCTCCAGCAGTCCCTGCTCATACAGAAACTGCACCGCCTGAGCCAGGGTGTAGGCCACCGTGGTGGCCGCTGCGCAGATCAGGTCTGCACCCTTGGGAGCCGTCATGGCATGGCCCTGCATTTCCATGCAGACCGTGCCGTTCTTCTGAAAAAAGTGCGTGTGGATCATAATTGTCTCCTTTCCTGCATTCCCTGCATTTGCCCGGCAGCATAGCGCTGCCCGTTTTCCCGGATGGTACGCTCGACCGTGCCTTTTCCGTCAAAATCCATGATCTCCAGTGCGGCCAGGGCCTGTTCCCACCGGCCGGGGTCAAACAGCCCCGCGTTGAAGAACTGCATGGCCATTTCGTTCTGGCTGAGGCGGGAATAGGGGCTCTGCTTTTCCGCGCCGATCTCAATGTCAAACAGCGGAATGCGGCTGCCCATATCCACGCCCAGCTCCACGCCCTGACTTCTGGGCTCCATGGCGGCATTGGTGAAGCTGATGAACTCCTGGCTGCCCTGCTCCCCCAGAATGCGGAAGCAGCGGGGCAGCTTGTAGAATTGCCGGATGAGCTCCACCGCCAGGAGGCAGACCTTCCGGAAGGCCCGGTAGGAGGCATGGTTGCTGTCCCGGCTCAGCTTGGTGCCCGCCTCCTGCATAGCTGCAATGGCGGAAGCCGCTACCACGCCGGAGACGGTGCCGCCGGTGGACACGTCCCGGTTGCCCGTGACCTCCTTCAGCTCGTCGATCTTCTTGTCGATGACCGTTACGTAGATGTCGCTCAGGGGCTTTCCGGCAATGGGCTTGATGCTGTCGTCGCCCAGCGCCCCGTCCACATGGACAAAGTCCCGGCTCAGGTCTGCATACTCCTCCTCGTTCACCGCCCCGTCCGCCCGGATGAAGTGCCGGGGCCGGGCGTTGGACAGCATATTTTGCAGGATAGCCTGGTTGCCCCGGTCTACGTATTCCTGGGCGGACTTGCCCACATCGATGTAGCCAAAGCCGCAGGGGCTTCCCGCCGTGCGGAACAGGGGATCGAACACAAAGGGGTAGAGCCCGTGGTCATACCAGCCCCGGTCCCGGTAGCGTGCCTCGTTTTCCGTGGCAAAGAGCACCGTGTCGCCCACGAATTTGCAGTAGTGCAGCACCGTTTTGGAGCCCTGCCGCTTCTTGTAGTACCAGTCAATCACCGCCGTCTTCTCCGAGGTATCCACCCGGTCTTCGAATACATAGCGGTTTCCTGTCTCCTGGGCTCCCAGCTTGCCCTCCAATTGGGGGTACTGCTCCAAAAGCAGATCGTTGTCCCACAGCCGCAGATAGAAGACGTTTCTCGACTGCTGGATGTCCGTAATGCCGCTTTCCCAATAGAGATTCAGCACGTCAATGCGGTGGATGCTGATGTCGCCCAGGCCGTCCAGCTTGTCCGGGTTCCAGAAGACACCGTAGATACCCGTACCGGTTTTCAGCTTGTCGTCCATGACCCGATCGTAGGTGTCCTCAAAGTCCTCCTGCTGCAAAATGACCGGCAGGATGCTGCCCAGGACCTTGGCCAGCTCCTTGTCTCCCTCCTCCCGGGGCAGCACATTGGGCCTGGGGAAATTGTCCATGGCTTCGGCGTGTTTGTTGGCGATGGCATTGAACAGCCACCCCGAGGCGGGCTCCACCGTGCTTCCCGCCCCCCGGCGCATACATTCCCAGTGGCGCATCCGGTACCACTGCTCGTCCTCAATGACCCGCCGCTCCAGGTTGGCCTTGCCCTCCCGGCAGCGGTTCAGGATCATCCGGGCGGCCCGGACCTGTTCCGGCCCGATCTGCATTGCTTGCTTCATTGATGATCTCCATTCCCGGTCTTCTTGGGACCGTATTTTCTTCTTCAATATCCAGAAACAGCGCAGCGCTGCTCTTTTTCCTGATTTCCGGCCGCTCCCGGGGTGCAATGGGCCGAGCCATGCAGAAATACCGGGCCTCGTCCGCCGCATGGTCCTCTCCCTGGGTGTCCAGATCCTCGGGGCTGGACTTGTCATATTGCAGCAGGGGAAGGGTGCGGATAAAGTGGCGGCAGTTGCGGAAGACATAGAGCCTTGCAAGGCCCGCTTCGTCAAAGCTCAGCCGGTAGTGCAGCTGCATCCAGCCGGGAATGCGCTTGTTGTCTCCCGGGGAGAAATACACCTGATTTTTCGCCGCCGTGTCGGCGATGGATTCGCCTGTGGAGCCGTCCCAGATGGCCGGGTCTGCAATGCCGATGATCTTTTTCCCTGCCAGGTATCGGTGCTCCCGTTCAATGGCGCGGATCTTCGCAAACACCTGCTGAGGCGGCCACCTGAGTCCCTCGTTGGGCTCCCCTGTGCAGCCGTAGAATTCCAGAATCCGGTAGGCCACCCCGTCCGGGTCTACGGCCCACCAGCCGCAGGAGAAGGGCCTGTGGTAGCCCCAGTCGAAGCTGCGGTAGACGGTCCAGTGCTTCGGAATCTCAAAGGGGTCGATGACATGGGTGAAGCGGCGGTCCCGATAGTGCTTGGGGTCGTTCCGGAATTCTTCGAAGAACTGGCCCTCGTATACGTCCCAGCGGCCGTAGAGCCAGGCCTCCCGCAGCTTCGGCGGGAGCTTTTCCAGGGCACGCAGATATTCCGGCTGGCTTTTCATCAGAGCCTTGTTGTCCGTGCACAGGGCCTGGATGAAGGCATAGTCCTCCGGGTGCTCCTCTTCCGTAAAATTCCGGTCGATGAACAGCCGCTTGAAGTAGCCGTGGGCAGGTCCGCCGGGGTTCAGGGTGTAGTAGGTCCTTTTGGGAAAGGGGTTGACGCCCCGGACGCAGGCGTCGATCTGCACCAGCCATTCCTCCTGGAACTGCCCTGCCTCATCGGCAAACCACACGTCGTATTCCGCACCCTGGTATTGCCCCAGGTCCCCATCCGCTGCGCAGTAGCCGAAGGAAATGGTGCTTCCGCTGGGAAAATGGATGAGCTTGTCCGTGCTTTTGTACTCGGCCACCCCTGCGAGCAGCTGCTGCAAGGGAGCGATATGGTTGTTGAACAGCTCCTTATAGGTCTTTCTGGTGATGAGTACCTTGATGCCTGGGTAATGCAGGCACAGCAAGATCGCTTTCCAGCGGACGAACCAGCTTTTGCCGCCGCCCCGGGCTCCGCCGTAGCCCACGTAGCGGTGCTTTTCCGTCAGGGCCAGGCGCTGCTTCTCATTGGGCCTGGGCATGATGAGAACGCTATTCGGCATAGCACCCGCTCTCTCCTTCCAGAACCACCGTAACAGAGGCCTTCTCCGTTTCCCGGTCCAGATCCCGCTGCAGCTTGGCGATGCGGGCCTCCTGCTCCCGGGTGTCCGCATCGGAGCGCAGGGTGAGCACATCCTTGATGTCCTTCAGCACTCCGGTGAGCTGCTTCAGCCCGCCCCGGTCGATGATGCCCTTCTCCTCGGGCAGAAGCCGTTCAAAATCCGTAACCAGCTCGGCTCCGTCTTCCAGCTTGGATTTCTCCCGTACGTTTTGCGTTACCGTATCCAGCTCCCTGACCGCCCGCTCCAGGCAGCCCAGCATGGCATCCGCCAGGGCATCTACCCGTGTCAGCCGCGGGTCTGGGGCAGGGGAGCGCGGGACAGAAACTGGGATTTGTTCGTCTTCCTGAACTTTTGCGCTTTCCTTCCGGGACCATCCCTCGGCGCGGATGCGTTTTCGCAGGGTGGAAGCAGCCACGCCGTATTTGGCTTGCAGCGCCGACTGGGTCATACCCTGGCTATAATCCAAGCGAATACCCTTCCAGTCCGGGGTCAAATTCCGTCACCTCCTCCGTGTTCCAGCTCACGCAAGGCAAGCAGTAGAACTTTCCGTCTAATACCAGAGCCTCATCCTCCAGGATCGGCCCTCCGCACAGGGCGCATCGGGGCCGCCGTTTCAGAAAACGGTCCCATTTTTCCTGCCGCTGCAGGTCCAGAGCCCAGGGGGCTGTCATACGTTCCTGCCTTTTCCGAGCCTTCCGGGAAAATTTCCCGGGGTCGTGCTGCAAAATTTTTTCATTTTTCCCAACCTCCCACATATTTGTCCGCTTTATTGGACACATTCTTTTTTATACTGAATTCGCAAAAAAAATGTGACCGGTAGTTGAAAATCGAAAACATATGTGATAGTATATAGCCAGATATTGTTTCGATGGGCAACAAGCCGCCCTGGTTCGATTCTATATCCCTATCCGGGGAAGTTCACGTTTTTCAACTGCCTGCATTATAGAACATTTTTTCGAACTTGTCAAGTGGGGTAGTTGAAAATTGTGGATAACTTCCGAGAGCTCTGAGGAAAGGGTGTCCCTGTATGTTCTATGAGCGTTTCGTCCTGCTTTGCAAGCAGCGGGGTGTCAGCACCTCCAAGGCCGCCATTGATGCGGGTCTCAGCAAATCCACCGTTACCAAATGGAAGAAAGATCCCAATACCAAGCCCTCCGGCAACGTCATTGATAAGCTTTGCCGTTATTTCGGCATCTCTGTTTCCGAGCTCTTGGGTGCCAATGATGCATCTCAGCCGGAAGAGGATGTGCGCCCGGTGACCCAGCAGGATATCAAGTTCGCCCTCTTCGGCGGCAGCGGCGATATCACCGATGCCATGTACGATGAGGTCCTGAGCTTTGCCGCCTTCGTCCGCCAGCGGGAAGCCAGAAAACGAAAAAACGAGCGGGCGAAGAAGGAGTAGCCATGACGCAGGTGCCGGAATTGTATGACCTGGCTTCCAGGCAGAATATTGCCGTACTCCGGTACCCTATGAAGGAAAACGGCTCCATGTCCCTGATGGAGCCGGATGGGACCTGCTATATCGGCATGGATGACCGGGTGCTGGACGGCGGCATCCAGGAGCGGATGCACCTGGGCCACGAGCTGGGGCACTGCCTGACCGGCAGCTTTTACAACATCTATGCCACAGTGGACTGCCGCCAGCGCCATGAAAACCATGCGGATAAATGGGCCATCCGTGCCCTGATCCCCGTGGAGCAGCTGGACGAGGCCATTGCCCTGGGCTATACGGAGCTGTGGCAGCTGGCCGACTTCTTCGGCGTAACGGAGAGCTTCATGCGCAAGGCCGTGTGCCTCTATGTCCACGGCAACCTGGCAAGCGAGCTCTATTTTTGAAGCAGACTATTTTGAGCCTTCCAATCAAAAGCACCCGGCCTGTGGATTGAAGTAGTCAATAGTTAGTAGACACAAAATTTCTTATGCCACCAGTTCTGTTCTATACGGGACTGGTGTTTTTTCTCGAAAGCTTGGATGAAGTTTTTAACCTACAAGTCGAAAATTACATTAATTCCGAAAGTTTTCGACCTGTAGGGCGAAAACTATTGACTTCGACTTTCGAACGGTTATAATAAAAAGAAAAGTTTTGGAGGCATGTGCAATGGTGGAACTGATTAACAGGCCGGAATATTTGAAACATCTGATTCAAAATCGGGATGTAGACCTGGTGAAAATTGTCACCGGTATCCGCAGATGCGGGAAGTCCTCTCTGCTGGAGCTTTACCATCAGTATCTGCTGGAGCAAGGGGTGAAAGAGGACCACATTGTCCATATGAATTTGGAATCCCTGCGTTATCGGGACCTTTCGGATTACCTTACTTTTTATGATTACGTCAGCGGGCAAATCCCACGGGAGGGAAAAACCTATCTGATTTTTGACGAGCTGCAGGCGGTGGAGCATTGGGAAAAAGCCGTTGAGTCGTTCCGGCTGGATTACGATGTGGATATATATATTACCGGCTCCAATGCTTATCTGCTGTCTACAGAGTTTTCTACGCTGCTTTCCGGACGGTATGTGGAAATTCGGATACTTCCGTTGTCGTTCAAGGAGTTTTTGACGTTCTATTCCTTTGCGCCGACCGCAACGCCGGAAGAAAAATTTCAGAGGTATCTCCAATTTGGCGGAATGCCCATTCTGCGGGAGTATCAGTTCAACGAGGCCAGAAGCAATCAGGCGTTGGAGGGCATCTATTCCACAGTTGTGCTGCGCGATATTTTGCAGCGCAATAGGGATGCCGATCAGGCGATGCTCCAAAAGATCGTGCTGTTTCTCTGCTCCAATATTGGCAGTGTCAATTCTCCCAGCAGTATCGGAAGCGTCCTGTATAACGAGGGGGACATTAAGGGGAAAAACGTGGCGGGCAAGACTGTCGAGAAGTATATCGCAATGCTTCGTAGCGCCTATATTTTCTTCTCCGTTGGCCGCTACGATGTGAAGGGAAAGCAGCTGCTGAAAACATTGGGAAAAAACTATATTATCGACATGGGCTTTCGGAATATGCTGTTGGGCTACCGGGATGCAGACCGGGGACACATCCTGGAAAATATTGTATATTTGGAGCTGCTGCGCCGGGACTATCGGGTTTGTATCGGAAAGGTTGGCGAAGCAGAGGTGGATTTCGTTGCGGAAAAGCCGGATGACAAGGTGTATATCCAGGTAACGGAGACCATGCTTTCCCAGGAGACCCGTGAGCGGGAGCTTCGGCCGCTGCGGATGATTCCGGATAATTACGAGAAAATCGTATTGTCGATGGATCGGGATTTTATCAAATCCTACGACGGTATCAAATTGCAGTATCTTTTGGATTGGCTGCTGGCTGAAAAATGACATCTCTCTGTGCGGCTCCTCTTTCGGGAAAGGCAATTGTGTGTTCTTAAACATTTACAGAAAAAGGCTGGAATGGCACTTTTTTTGTCGGGCAAACTTAGAATGATAGCCCGGAAAAACGTAAAAATTTCTTAATATGACAGGAAAACACTTTGCAAACCCTTTGGAATATGCTATAATACCGTGAGATTATCATATCCAAAAGATAGAAGAGGCGAGATTATGCAGTTATCCGAAGTTTCCGTGGTCCTGCCATCCCTTGACCCGGATGAAAAGCTGGACGCCGTGATCGATGGCCTGCTGGAATACGGTTTTACCGATATCATTCTGGTCAACGACGGCTCCAAGCCCGAAAATCTGCCCCGTTTTCAGCGTGCGGCGGACACCCATAAAGAAGTTCATTTGCTCCATCACGAGGTCAATCGCGGCAAGGGCGCAGCCCTGAAAACCGCCTTTGCCTGGTTCCTGGAAAACCGGCCCGATGGCAAGGGCGTTGTCACCGTGGACGGCGACAATCAGCATCACCCCGAGGATACCCGCCGCTGCACCCAGCGGATGCTGGAAACCGGCAAGGTGATTTTAGGCTGCCGGGATTTCAATCAGCCGGATGTGCCCAAGCGCAGCCGCTTCGGCAACCATACCACCTCGGCGGTGATGAAGCTCTTCTGCGGCATGACCATTTCCGATACCCAGACCGGCCTGCGGGCCATTCCCCGCAGCGCGGTGGAGCGCTTCCTCACCGTCTCCGGGGACCGGTTCGAGTACGAGACCAACATGCTCCTGGCTATGAAAACCATGGGCATCCCCTATGAAGAGGTCAAGATCCGCACGGTCTATATCGAGGAGAACAAGAGCTCCCATTTCCATGCCATCAAGGACTCCTGGCGGATCTATAAGCTGATTTTGGCCCATTTCTTCCGCTATACCGTGTCCTCTCTGGTCAGCGCCTGCGTGGATTCGGGTTTGTTTTATGTGCTGGATAAGGTCCTGGTTTCCGCCGGCGCCATTGTCCACCGTGTGGTACCCACAGTAGGGGCCAGAGTGGTATCCTCCCTGCTGAACTTCTTCCTGAACAAGAAAGTTGTGTTTCAGTCCGAGGAAAACACCGGCAAGGCCATGCTGAAATACTATCTGCTGGCCCTGCCCCAGATGGCCGCTCAGTTGCTGCTGACCGATGGTGTATGCCAGCTTCTGGGTGTTCCGGAAACCGCCAGCGGCCTTCGTACATTGTGGTATGTCATCGTCATGGTGTGCCTGTATTTCATCAGCTATACGATCCAGCAGCGCTGGGTCTTTGTAAAGCAGGGAGCCGCCAATTCCGCCGACGGTTCCCAAGAGCAAGACAAACAGTGAGGTAACAATTATGCAAGACAAAGCGCCCCGCCGGCCAAGCCAGCCAAACAGCTATTCGGCCCAGGCCAATGTATCCGTTCAGCCGCCGAAAAAGAAGAAAAAAGGCGGCGTTTTCGGAAGAATCGTCCGCCGGTTCTTCCTGCTGCTGTTCACCCTGATCTTTATGATCGTCTGTGCCCTGTCCCTGGCAGCCTATACCGTCTTCAACGGCCCCTCCCAGGAGGCCAAGAAGGTGCTGACCATGACCTTGCTGGAGCCCAGCGCCACCAAGTGGATTCCGGGCCTCTTCATGGACCAGAGCGAGGTGGATGCCATTCAGAATGCCGGTAAGGACCAGCTGGCCGATGAGGCTACGGACCTGAGCCAGATCGTCATCAACCGCGGCAGCTCCATCTCCAGCGAGAACAGCCACGAGTGGGATAACTACCCCGACGGCATCCGCATCGAGGAGTATAAGGGCAATACCTTCACCGCCCATATTATGGTTATCAAAGACCCCTCCCGGGTATCCCTGGGAGCTTCCTACAATTACAACGGTTCCAATGCCTCCGGCTTCTCCACCTCCAACCCCGGTATCCGGGTGAACCAGGTTATGGACAGCTATCCGGAGATCACCGCGGTCATCAACGCCGGTGCCTTTAACGATGACGGTACCGCCAACGCCACCGTTGGCTCCGTGCCTGCGGGCCTGACCATTTGCGGCGGCAAGGTGGTTTCCGACCAGTATGATGATCTGGTTCCCGAGAAGGGCTTCGCGGGATTTAATACCGACGATGTTCTGGTGGTCGCCCAGTCCATGACCGCCAGTCAGGCCATGGAGCAGAACATCCGGGACGGCTGCGAGTTCGGCCCCGTGCTGATCGTCAACGGCGAGGTCAACCAGGGCGTTTACTCCGGCAACTCCGGCTACAACCCCCGTACCGCCATCGGCCAGCGGCAGGACGGCGCTGTGATCTTCGTCTGCGCCGACGGCCGTCAGGCAGGCTCCATCGGTGCCACCTATAAGGATATCATCGACATCATGCAGGAATACGGCGCTTACAACGCCTGCAATATGGACGGCGGCTCTTCTACCATTATGTACTACCGGGATACCGCCGGCACCGTCAACCGGATCAACAGCTATTCCGTGCTGCAGTCCGAGCCCAGAAGAATGCCGGACTTCTGGATGGTCAAGTAAGGAGGGACGAAGATGTATCAAGGAAAATTTGAAGCAAAGAATCGTCCCGCTGCCCAGCCCGGCTATACGCCGGAGCAGACCCGGGAGGAAACCCGGCAGGCCTATAAGCCCCACCAGAGCGCAGCCAACGCCGCCCGGCAGCAGATGCCCCAGGCCCGGCCCCAGCAGGCCCGGCCTCAGGGCACCCAGCAGCCCCGGCCTCAAGGTGCCCGCCCCCAGCAGCGGCCCGCACCGGCTCCCGCGCCTGCGAAGAAGGGACCGCACCTGGACAGCATCATTTTCTATACCCTGTATTTCCTGCTGATCGCCGTGTTCTGCCTGGGCATGGTCGTCGGCGTCAACTGGCTGGACGGTTGGCTGGTGGACTATGAAGCCGCCCAGCCCACGGCCAAGAGCCAGGAGGTTTTCAATCAGCTCTTCGCCAGCCCCGATTGGGCCAGCCTCTATGAACAGGCAGGCTGCCAGGACACCGCTTATGAGGGCAAGGATGCCTTCGCAGCCTACATGACCCAGAAGGTGGGGGGCACCCAGCTGACCTATACCGAGACCTCTGCCGGCCTGTCCCAGGGCAAGAAGTATTATGTAAAGCTGGGCGATGAGCGCATCGGCGCCTTCTATCTGACCAACCAGGCCACCAAGAAGACCGACATCCCCGACTGGGAGCTGGGCAAGGTGGAACTGATCTTCGACCGGGCCGACGGCTACCTGATCCAGAAGGTGGATGGCCACAGAGCCTTCGTCAACGGCGTGGAGCTGGACGACAGCTTCACCATCCAGACCACCTCCACCTCTGCCGAGGAATTCCTGCCCGTTGGCACCGTGGGTGCCAAGATCGACGTCCAGAGCATCACGGGCCTGATGATGCGGCCCACCGTCTCCATTCAGGACCAGTCCGGCACGGAGATGCCTGTGGTCTATGACGAGGAGAAGGGCATGTTCGTGGAGCAGACCGAGGCAACGGCCATTTCCGATGCGGAAAAGACGGCGGTCATGGGTGCTCTGGAGGCCTACTCCGGCTATATGATCAATGCCAGCGGCGCACGGCAGAACGTTGCCAAGTATTTCGATTCCAACTCCGATGCCTACAAGAACATTATGAAGATCGGTGCCGAGCTGTGGATGAACACCGACCGGGGCCATAAGTTCCTGGATGAGACCATCACCGATTACGTCAAGTATACCGATGAGCTGTTCTCCTGCAAGGCCAGCCTGACCATGCAGGTCACCTTGAAGGACGGCAGCCTGTCCTCCTACGACGTGGAGGAATCCATGTTCTTCCGCCTGAAGAACGGCAACTGGGTCTGCTACGGCATGACCAATAAGGATGTGACCAAGCCCGTGGGCAAGGTCCGCATCACCTTCATCAGCGACCTGACCGACGGCATCACCCTGTCCAGCCAGTTCTATGAAACCGACGCCGCAACCCTGATGACCCCCGTCATCACCGCCCCCGAGGGTAAGATCTTCTCCGGCTGGGTCAAGGAGACCACCGTCAACGGCCGCACGGAGCTCACCGTGGTCTTCACCCCCGATGAAAACGGCCAGGTAACCGTCCCCGCCGGCACCACCCTGGAGCCCATGACGCTCTACGCCCTGTTCGAAAACGCGGAATAAAAAGAAAAACCCTTCATGAAGGGAATAAAAAGGAAGCTCTGAATAAATCGGCAAGAGCTGTCAGCGAGAGATTTTGCTTCCAGGCAAGGGATTGAAAATGAGGGAATACTGTATGTATTTCCCATTTTCAATCCTGCGGCATGGGAGCAAAAGATCCGCTGTCAGCCGCCGACGATTTGTTCGGAGTTTCCGCAGTAAAGGAGAATGCCCATGTTTGCAGCACTGCAAGCGCTTTTGAACTCTCTGGCAGTGTCCTTCGACCTGCCCATCCTGGACTGGATTCAGGCTCATCTGCAATGTACATTCCTGGATAAGGCCATGCCCATTGTCACCCTCTTCGGCGACGGCGGCGTGTTCTGGATTCTGGTGGCAGTGACCCTGCTGTTCTTCGCAAAGTACCGAAAAACCGGGTTTTCCATGGGTATGGCCCTGATTTTGGGCCTGCTTGTCTGCAATATCTTCCTCAAGCCCCAGGTGGCCCGCATCCGGCCTTACAATTTCCAATTGCAGGAATACGGAAGAGAGATCACGTTGCTCGTCAAGGGCCTGAACGATTATTCCTTCCCCTCCGGCCATACCATCGCCTCCTTCGAAGCCTGCACGGTGCTCATGCTCCACGACAAGCGCCTGGGCATCCCCGCAACCGTCCTTGCAATCCTGATCGCCTTCTCCCGGCTGTACCTGTACGTCCACTATCCGACTGACGTGCTGGTCTCCGTGGTCCTGGGCATCCTCTTCGGCATCCTGGGCAACCTGATCGTGAACGCCATCTACAAGAAGTTCGTGTATAAGGGAAAATACATCGAAGAGTAAAAAATCTCCCCTGCCGCAAAAATGCGGCAGGGGGATTTTTCATATCAGCCCAAAGTGGGCGAGGGCCTTTTCAATGCCGTCCTCCATGACCGGGGCGGTGACGTACTCGGCAACCGCTTTTACCTCTTCCATGCCGCCGCCCAGGCAGACGGTGTGGGCCGCAGCGCGGAACATGGGCAGATCGTTGGTGCTGTCGCCGATGGCCAGGGTTTCACGCTTCGGCACCCCCAGCGCTTCCAGCAGCGCCAGCAGCCCGCCCGCCTTGGAGCAGCCCTTGAGCACGTATTCCGTGAAATGGTTGCCGCCCCGATCGATGATCTCAAAGTAGGGGGCCATGGCCTGGCAGAAGCCTTGCTGGGCCGTTTCCGACCGGGAGAAGCTGATGAATTTCATGAAATCCGGGTGCTCCTGCCGGGGATAGACCCGAAAGCCCTTCTTCCGCATCCGGTCCAGCTCTTCGCGGATGAAAGGCAGTTCCCAGCAGTCCGGCTCATACATGACGGTGCCGTCGTCACCCTCGTAAAGGGGCAGGATATCGAATTTTCGGACTGCTTCGGCCACGTAGGCGCAGAGGGCAGAATCGGGCTTTTTCCGGTAGAGCCAGCGGTCCCCCAGCCGAACCTCCATGCCGCAGCCGCAGACGTAGCCCCGGAAGGCCATGGCCTTGACACTGGGGTCGATATGGGAATAGGGCCTGCCGGTGTTGATCACCGGCATATGCCCATTTTCCGCCAGCCGTGCCACGGCACGAACGGCGGAAGGGGGGATTTCCTGGGTTTTCTCGTCAATGATGGTTCCGTCTATGTCAAAAAATACGACCATGGTGCTTCTCTCTTTCGTGGGATCGCGTGAAAAGACTTCTATGCGGGCAGTCCCAGGGCGGCGGTGGTCAGAATGCCCAGATTCTTCGCATAGATGGTGTCGAACTGGGAAATGGGCAGGGGATTCTCGCCCAGCCCTGCCTCAATGGTGAAGCCGGGCCGCCGCCAGACCTTGATGAACCAGTCCTTGTAGCCCGCAAAGCCGGAGGCGTAGGGGGTCTCCTCTAAGGAATAGCCGGACAGTCTGGCGAATTCCTGCCCCAGAGCCAACGCGCCGGGCACGTCGATGTCGTCATACTTCCAGTAGATCTGCTCCCCCTGGGTGTGGTAGGCCAGGATCAGGGCGGGGTCTAGGTAGCTTGTGAAGTCTGCCAGAGCCCGGCTCTCCCGCTGGGTCAGGGGGGCCTTGCCCACATAGTCCCGGGGGCCGGGCCTGGTGTAGCCCTGGGAGAATTTGATCTCTCTTGCCTGGAGCCATCCGGCGGGGTACTGGAGGTTCAGGTCCACCCCCAGCAGGTTGGCCTTCCAGCCATTCGGGAAGGGGACGGAGGGGCAGTTATTGGACAGGCGCTTTGCCTGCTCCCATTGAATGCTGCCCTGGGCAATGCCTCCCGTCACCAGATCCACCCCGTCCGGGTCAACCATGGGCACCAGGAAGATCTGACAGTTCTCTTCGAATAAATTGGCGGGAATGCCGTATACCTGTCCCTTTTCCAGAATGGCTCTGGACAGCTCCTCGGCGAATTTCAGCAGCACCGTGGCCGTGATCCACTCGTTGGCATGGTGGGCGGCGGTGAAGAGCACCGTTCGTCCCCCGCTGCCGATGGCCATGGCCTCGATCTCCCGGCCAAAGGCCGTGGTCCCGATGCAGCGGCTGCTGCACACCGGGTAGGCTTCCACAATTTTCTCAATGGTCTCGTGACACAGCCCATAGGTCATGGGCACATCCGTTTGCACAATGGACATAGCGCACCTCCACATTCCGTTTCACGGTACAGTGTATGCAGGTGGGCGGAGAATGTGACTAATAGGAGTTGACAGTTGACAGTGTACAGTTGACAGTTGTGGTGTCCCTACGGGACGGTTTTGAATGGAAAGCAGCGGTGGAAGAGGGGCGTTCGATGATAGAGCGGTTCGTAATAGCCGCATGCTTGGCTCCCCTTTCAGGGGAGCCAAGGAGCGCCCTCTGGCCACCTTTTCAGAATAACAGCATTTCAACTATTGCTTCGAATTGTCAACTGTCAACTGTCAATTGTCAATTGTTTTCCAGATAGATCATCAGCACTGCGATATCTGCCGGGCTTACCCCGGAGATGCGGCCGGCCTGGCCCAGGGAGACGGGGCGGATGTCCTGGAGCTTCTGCCGGGCCTCCAGGCGAAGCCCCTGGATGGACGTGTAGTCCATGTCCGGGGGCAGCAGCCGGGCCTCCTCCTTCCGGAACTCCGCAACCTGCTTCTCCTGCCGGGCTAAGTACCCCGCGTATTTCACCTGGATCTCCACCTCTTCCGTCACGGCGGCGGGCAGGGGCGGCCGCGAGCCATCGAAGGGGGCCAGGTCCGCATAGCTGACCTGGGGGCGGCGCAGCAGGTCCGCAAGCCGCGCGGAATTGGTCACCGGGGCCGTATCCCGGGCGGCAAGCATTTCGTTCAGCGCCTGACTTCCGGGCACGCCGCTGCTTTCCAGGCGGTTGATCTCCCGGCGGACGGAGGCGTATTTGGCGTTCACTTCTTCCAGCCGGCTCTGGGGCACCAGACCCACTTCTGCGCCAATGGCCGTGAGCCGCTGGTCGGCATTGTCCTGCCGGTGCAGCAGCCGGTATTCCGAGCGGCTGGTCATGATCCGGTAGGGCTCCTGGGTGCCCTTGGTCACCAGATCGTCAATGAGGGTGCCGATGTAGCTGGTGTCCCGGGTCAGCACCATGGGGGGCCGTCCCAGAATTTTCAGGGCGGCGTTGATACCGGCCACCAGTCCCTGGGCGGCGGCCTCCTCATAGCCGGAGGTGCCGTTGAACTGCCCCGCCCCGTAGAGGCCGGAGACCAGCTTGCATTCCAGGGTGGGCTTCAGCTGGGTGGGGTCTACGCACTCGTATTCAATGGCGTAGGCCGGGCGCATCATCTCCGCGTGCTCCAGCCCCGGCACGGAGTGCAGCATGGCCAGCTGCACATCCTCGGGCATACTGGAGGAGAAGCCCTGGATGTACATCTCCTCCGTATTCAGCCCGCAGGGCTCAATGAAGAGCTGGTGGCGCTGTTTCTCCGGGAAACGGACGATTTTCGTCTCAATGCTGGGGCAGTACCGGGGGCCGACGCCGGAGATGGTGCCGTCGTAAATGGGGCTCCTGGACAGATTGGCCCGGATGATCTCGTGGTTTTTTTCGCTGGTGTAGGTCAGGTAGCACACGGCGGAGTTATTGACCTTGCGGTCCGTCCGGAAGGAGAAGGGCTCCACGGTTTCGTCCCCCGGCTGCAGCTCCATTTTGGAAAAATCAATGCTGCGCCGGTTCACCCGAGGGGGTGTACCCGTCTTGAAGCGCCGCAGGGAAAGCCCCAGCTTCCGCAGACTGTCGGACAGGCCGATGCTGGGGTGCATTCCGTCCGGCCCCGAGGGGATGACGCTTTCGCCGATGATGACGGCGGAATCCAGATAGGTCCCCGTGGCGATGACCACGGCCTTTGCTCCATACTCCGCCCCCAGGTTGGTGCGCACCCCGGTCACGGCCCCGTTCTGCGTGAGAATTTCCGTGATCTGGGCCTGCTTGAGCTCCAGGTTTTCCTGCATTTCCAGGGTGTGCTTCATGTATTCCTGGTAGCGCCGCCGGTCCGCCTGGGCGCGCAGAGAGTGAACCGCAGGCCCCTTGCCCCGGTTCAGCATCCGGTACTGGATGCAGCTTGCATCCGCGGCCAGACCCATTTCGCCCCCCAGAGCGTCCAGCTCCCGGACCAGGTGGCCCTTGCCGGTGCCGCCGATGGCGGGGTTGCAGGGCATATTGCCCACGGCATCCAGGTTGATGGTGAAGAGAAGGGTGTGCAGCCCCAGCCGGGCGGCGGCCAGGGCGGCCTCAATGCCTGCATGGCCCGCACCGATGACGGCCACGTCGCATTTGTCAACAAAATAGGCCATGCTCACGCCTCCCGGGGCTCTTCCTTTGCCGCTTCCTTCTTTTCTTCCCTGGGCAGCACAAAGGGCTTGCACACCACCTCGCAGCGGTGGATGGGGGTGCCCAGGGCATAGAACTTCTCCTCGTAGCCCGTCATAATGCCCACGGGGCCGTCCTTGTGCAGGTCGTCGGTGACGTTTTTGGTTTCCAGGCCGCAGGCTGCGAACTCCTCCAGGGAGAAGGCAAACAAGGGGGCGTTGTCGGTCTTAAAATGGAATTCGCCGCCCTCCCTGACCACCCGGCAGTATTTGCCCAGGAAGCCCCGGTGGGTCAGGCGGCGCTTGGCGTTCTTCTTCCGGGGCCAGGGGTCGGGGAAGTTGATGAACAGCCGGTCAATTTCTCCGGGGGCGAAGATGTTCTCGATCTCTGCCACGTCCATATCAATGTAGTAAACGTTGGTCAGCCCCATGTCCCGGGCCTTCTCCATGGCCACCACCATGGCCTCCCGGCAGCGCTCCACGGCGATGAGCAGCACATCGGGGTTGGCCTGGGCGGTTTCGGCGGTGAATTTGCCCTTGCCGCAGCCTACCTCTACCCAGAGCTGGGTGCATTCCGGCTTCAATTCCCGCCAGTGCCCCTTCTTCTCCTCCGGGGCCTGGATGCGCAGCGCCGCGCACCGCTCCATTCTGGGCTCCAGATTCTTCATTTTCCGCATTCGCATATGGTGATCCTCCGTAAGTAAGGGTTTTTGTCGCAATTAATAATTTATTATAGGTGGAAAAGGGAAGAAAGTCAACAAAAAAGCGCCCCCAAGGGGCGGTATTCATAAGACAGTTAACAGCCACAGTATACACTGCTGTGGCTGTTCTTGTATTCTGTCCCGTTATGTGATAATATGGAATCGGACAGACTGAAAAATCGGAGTTTTGGGTGATGAACTTGGAATGTTTATTTGCTTACTCATATCTTTGGGCGTGGGGGTTTTGCTCTATGCAGGAATACAATGTGCATTTAGACAGATTGTTTTCTGAAACACCTAACAATAAAATACTTTTAGAGTTAGAAGAGTGCTCAAACAATTACAAGGAAACTTTTGCGCGATTGAAAAGATATTTTGAATATGAGACGAATACTTTTGACTCATATATATTCGGAAAGACTCTTTTTAATGGTTTAGAAATTGTGTATAAATCCGATGTTTATACTATCGCTGAATTTGGAAAGATATGTTACCAACTTTGGAATCTGTTACCGGGATTCTTAGTGCAAGAGCAACCGTTTCGGACATTAAGTTATGCTGATGATCCGTTATCGTGGGGCGATGAAAAACAGTCTCGGATAATGTATGAGGAAGCGTTTAGATTTTATAAAGGTTAGCGATAAATTCCTGTTTGTCTAACAGATACTAAGGGCGCACTTCTATACACCGTTCGGTGCAGTGCGTTACGCGCGGAACTTGGCTCTCCCTTTGGGAGAGCTGTCGGCGCAGCCGACTGAGAGGGTAAAAATATGACCATACCAAAAGATAACAGCCAGCTGGAAAATGCCCGGCGGCTTCGCAGAGAAATGACTCCCCATGAGCGCAAACTCTGGTATCTTTTTCTGCGTAAATATCCGGTAAAGATTTATAAACAGCGAATCATTGGCAAATTTATTGTGGACTTTTACTGCGCTTCTGCAAAGCTGGTTATCGAAGTAGATGGCTCCCAGCATTATGAGCCTCAGGGTGTGGCGTATGACGCAGAACGCTCCGCATTTTTATCTGCGCTAGGCTTGGATGTTCTGCGATTTTCCAACCGGGATATCGACAGAGATTTTCGTGGTGTGTGCGAACAAATTGATTTTACCATTCAAAAGCGTCTGCAAGACCCTCTCAGTCACCTTCGGTGACAGCTCTCCCAGAGGGAGAGCCAAGGAGGCTGCCAGCAACTGCGCCATATCTCATAATGGAATAAGAAACAGAGCGTATCAATATCGATACGCTCTGTTAACTGTCTTACGAACACCCCACGAAAGGGGCGCTTCTTTCACCCCACCGCGCTGCTGACGGTGCCGTGGGTGGAGATCCAGTAGAGGGTGTGGGTGCATTTGTCGGTCAGGTTGATGCTCAGGTACTGCTCCTCGTTGTCGTAGAGAATCCCCAGCCAGCCCTGGATTTTGTAGTCGAGATCCGCATCCCTGCCTGCGGGGGTGTGCAGGGCCAGGGTCATCAGGTTCCCCTCCTGGCAGTCGGCCAGGACTGCATTGGCAAGGCCCGCAAAATTGGTGAATTTCCGGCCCTTGTCGGCAACGGCCCCGCCGTCGACGGCGTAGAAATAGGAGTCGCCGGAGGTGGCGTTTGCAACGGCTGCCCGGAAGGTGCTTTCGTCCATGCCCAGGGACAACTCCGGGGTGGAGAGGTAGGGCTTCAGGCGGTCATAGGCGGGGTTTTCCTTTTCCAGGAAGTATCGCCGCTGGAAGGTGGAGCCGTTTTTCAGGGTGTAGCGCAGCTGGATGTTGCAGTAGTCCCCGGGAGACCAGTGCCCGTCCCGCTGGAGCAGGCAGTCGCCCACCTGCTTCTGCCAGTTCCGCAGCGCGCCCTGGTGGTAGGCCAGGATATCCTCAATTTCGTCCTCCTCCGTCAGGGTCAGGGTGGTGTTGCTGTAGGACATCTGAACGGGGGCCAGTACCACGCTTTGGACATCCTGCGCGTCGGGTACCCGGCGAATAACGTGGAATGCGTCCGTGGCAATGCTCAGAACGCACAGGGCGCACACCGCCAGAATGCCCCCCAGGGGCACCAGCAGCCGCCAGCGGAATACCCGGCTGGTCCGCCGCAGCAGCATCAGGCCCGTCACATAGCCTGCAATGAGGCCTAGGGGCAGGAAGAAATACTCGGAGATGGCCCCCTGGGTCAGCTGCCTTACGGCCAGGTGCAGGAAGGCGGCCACGGTCAGAGTGTACAGGGCCAGGAAGAAGGGGGAGAGAATGGAGTAGGCCACCAGGTCCCCGGCGGTTTCCAGCCGCCGCTTCCGGTAGAGCAGCTGGGCAATGGCCATGCATACAACGCCCAGCCCGGCGCAGACGGCGGCCTTTAGCCACACATCCCCCATGGAGATGCCGTCAAAGACGTAATGATAAGTGTCGCCGATATAGTAGCTGTGGTCCACGGTAGTAAAGTAGTTGCCCTCGTACATGGCAACCGTGGGGCAGATGCGGGCAATCCAGCTGATGGAAATGTCCTTGCCGTAGATCAGAGGGATGAATACCATGGCCACAAACCAGTACAGCAGCACCGTGGCGAAATTCAGAATGCCATAGATCAGCACCATGCCGACGCGGTTGCCTGCCAGCTGTACCGCCGTCAGGGCCGTGCCCAGGTAGAAGATGTATTGCAGGCTCAATGCCAGCAGGGTCAGCAGGGCCACGGAGGCAACCTGCCGGGGCAGCAGCAGGGAGGTGGGCAGCAGCACCAGGCAGTTGGGTACCACCGCAAAGAGCACCCCCGCAATCAGGTGCGCGCCGTAGTAGCCGTCCCGGGTCACGGGCATGGCGTGCAGGGCGTTGCACAGCCTGGGGTTCAGCAGGTCTCCGAACAGGGCCTGCACCACCACCAGGGCATACAGGCCGTTGACGCCCACCCCCAGCATGCACAGCCGGTTGAAATCGTGCACGATGCTGTTCTTGGCGGTGTCATCGCTGCCGCCGGAGAATTGCAGCAGCACCATCATGGCAAGGCCCAGCAGGTAGGAAGCCCACACGGGGGCAAAGCGGGTAATGTCCGTTTTCAGAACGGTTTTGTTACAGAAGCAGACCTTCAGTTTCATGTGCCGCACCTCCCAGCTCATAGATAAAGATTTCTTCCAGGGACAGGGGCAGGATATCGAAATAGGCGGGATTCTCCCGCTCCACAGCCCCCTGCACCCGGGCCATGGTGCCCCGGATGATATAGGTGTTCAGCCGCCCGGTGCGGCTGTGGTGGAGAATTTCCAGACCGGCAGGAGCAGGCCCAACCGTTTGCAGCTTCACCGTGGAGCCCTGCATATCCGCCAGACTCTTTTCCACCAGCATTTTTCCGTGGCGCATAATGCCCACGTGGTCGCAGATGTCCTCCAGTTCCCGCAGGTTGTGGGAGGATACCAGGATGGTGGTGCCCCGACGGGTCACATCCTCCAGAAGCAGGCTCCAGACCTGCCGCCGCATGACGGGGTCGAGGCCGTCCACAGGCTCGTCCAGAATGAGCACATCGGCATGGGTGCACAGGGCCAGGTGGAAGCAGGCCTGCTTCTGCATGCCCTTGCTGAACCGCCGCAGAGGGGCCTTCCGCCGGAGCCGGAAAACGTCCTGCAATTCGTCAAAGCGCTTGCCGTCAAACTTGGGATAGAGGCCGGCATAGAAGTTTTTCATCTCCTCCAGGCTGGCCCCGGGGAAATAGAAGGGCTCGTCGGCCACGCAGCAGATGCGCTCCTTTGCCGCCAGATTCTCGTCAATGGGGGCGCCCTCTAAGGTGACGGAGCCGGAATCGGGCCGGTAAACCCCCGTCAGGTGGCGGATGGCGGTGGTTTTTCCCGCACCGTTGGGGCCGACCAGGCCGTATACGGCCCCCTTGGGCACGTTCAGGCTCAGGCAGTCCAGAGCCTTGAAAGAGCCAAAGGTCTTGGTCACGTCTTTCATTTCGAGCATGGGTCAGCCTCCTCTATTTTCTGGATCAGCTCCTGCCGGGTGTAGCCCATGGCCAGAAGCCTTTGGACGGTTTCCTCCAGGGTGTTCAGGCATTTCAGCTCCTCCTGAGGGTCTTCCGCAGGACACCCGCAGACGAAGCAGCCCTTGCCGGGCACGGTGGCGATCCAGCCCTCCATTTCCAGCTGCCGATAGGCCCGCTGGATGGTGTTGGGGTTGATGGACAGCTCCACAGCCAGCTCCCGGACACTGGGCAGCTTGTCCCCCTGCACCAGCACACCGCCGGAGATCTGCTGCCGGATTTTGTCCGTCAACTGGGCATACAGGGGCCGAACGTCCCGATAATCCAAATGCAGCATACAGTCCCTCCTTGTATGAATCGTACTAATACAGATACTATACAACGCCTGTTTTTTCCAGTCAAGCACCCGGGGCCATTCTTTAGGAAATCTTAATCCCCGGCCTTCCCCTACGGGAAAGCTTTTTCTGCGCAAAGGAGGCCCGGCGGTTTTGCCCGCCGGGCCTTCTTTGCAATTTACGGATACCGCGCTGCCTCACGGATTGCCGCCGGTGCCGCCTACGGTCCCGCTGCCGACGGCGCCGCTTCCGGCCCGGTTGTTCAGCTCCGAAACATTCACGGTGTTGGAATCGTCAAAGCTGTGGCCGTCCCCTTCAAAGCCGCTGATGCTCCAACTGCAGCCCTGCCCAGCAGGGCCATTGATCCACATATCAAACCGGCAGTTTGTAATGGGGGCGTAATTCTGCCGGGCGATGCAGCAGAATTCCGTGACCGTATCTGCCTGGCCGCTTATCCAGCAGCCGTCAATGGCCTCCCAGTTTCGGTAGGCAAGGCCGCTGACGTTGGTGCAGCTGTTGGTGTTCAGATCTACATCGCAGTTCGTCACCGTGCCGTAGTTCTCTTCTACGATGCCGTACACATTGCCCAGAGCGTTGACACCCGTCTGGAGGGTGCAGTCCGCAATGGTGCCGCCGTTATAGGCGGCCACGGGAGCGTAGTGCTGCAGGGCAATGGCGGGCTCCGGCTCCGTGCACACCTCGTCATTCCATACGATCTCACTCTGGATTCGGCAGCCGCGGACGGTACCGTTGTTGCTCCCGGCCAGGCCGGAGATATGGACGGGGACGTCGCTGTCCATCAGAATGCCGATCCTTACGTTCAGGTCCTTCACCACAGCCTTGCTCCCCAGGGTGTCGAACAGGCAGGTGACGGTGTCGCTGCCCATTTCCGGGGCAAGTCCGTCGATCCAGTGCCCCTGGCCGTCCAGGGTGCCGTTAAAGCTTTCAATGGCGGAGAAGGGAACGTAGTCCAGGGAGATGTCCTCCGCCAGCACAAAGCTGCCCTCCGGGTTTTTGCGCAGTTCTTCCAGGTCTTCCGCCGTGCGGAGCTCCACGGCCTTTGCCGTTTTGCTCTTAAAAAAATCCCACAGAGAGGCCTCTGCCGGGACGGTGAAAAGCTCCGCCGGGGCCAAGCCTGCCAGGCTCAGGGGCACCGCCAGTGCGGCGATGAGCAGCCATACTCTCAAACGCTTCATAGTCGCTCCTTCCCGGCAGCCTTACAGGTCGCCGCCGCGGAAATCCAGCTTTTTATCCGTAGGGCTGACGTCATAGTCCCCGCCGCACCAGGGACAGGTGACGTGGGTATCCCCGTAATAGCAGCTGATTTTTCCGCAGTTGTAGTCATAGAAAAAGCCCTTGCTTCCGCAATAGGGGCAGCCCGGGTATTCCGGGGTTTCCGGCAGCATGCTGTTTAGTTTGGTGCCGGAGTACCCTTCCCGGCCGGCCCGGGCTTCGTCCATGGGGAATGCCCAGGTCCGGTACCATTCCCCGTCATCCATCTGCTGCACCCGAATTCCGAATGTCTTTCCGGTTCTGCTGCATTTCTGTAAAATCACCGCTGCATTCATTGAATCTCCTCCTTGTTGGTTTCTTCCCCTGGCGCAAAATAGGCGATCAGCAGGGTCGTGTCGTCCCCGCAGCCCAGGCGGCTGGTCTCCGAGAGCCATTCCGGCAGGTTTTCCGCCACCGCATCGGGGCCGTAGGTGATCAAAGCCTCAAAATACTGCCTGCAGGTCTCTCCGAAGGCCGCATCGTCCGCATAGCTGTTGGAAAAGCCGTCGGTGGACAGCAGGAACGCATAGGGCTCCTTCTGCGCCCGGTCCCGAAAATGGACGGCGGATACCGCCCGTTTCCAGGCATCGGCAGAGCACAGAGAGTGGCTCTCCACTCCCAGCAGCTTGTCCGCCTGCACCACCGGCTGGCTGCCGCCGCCATCCACATAGGTGATGTCTCCGTCACCGATCTGGAAGGCAAACACAAAATCCCGGGCGATCACCAGCCCCAGCAGCGTGGTGCCATACAGGCGGTACACCGCCGCTTCGTTTTCCGCGCCCGCCTCCGTCAGGGGTATGTCCCGGCCCAGCGTCCGGTGGCAGTGCAGCACGTCGCCCTTCCAGGCTCGCTCCACCTCCTGGGCAAAGCGCAGGCTGCCCTCGTGATTCAGGTAGTCGGAGAGCCGGTCCTGTCGCTTCTGAAAGCCGTGGCACAGCCCGTCCGCCAGCGCGCAGAAGGTTTTGGTCGCCAGCTCTGCCCCCAGCCTGCTATAGGGGCAGGACCGGCTCCCGTGGCCGTCGGCTACGGACAAAATAACGGTCCCATCCTCCAATACAAGGGAATCCTTGCTGTCCTGGCACTCCAGCTCCCGCTGGATGTGGGTGTAGCCCCGGACGGACTCCCCGAGAATTCTTCGCATCATGTGTGTTCTCCCATGGCGTTTCGGCGCTTACCACACGTCTTCCGTGTCCACCTCGTCCAGATCCGGCAGGGAGATGTTCCCCTCCAGCACGCGGCCTTCCGGTGCGTCCTCACTCTGGGGCTCCTGGGAGGCTTGGGGCTCGGCGCTTTCCTCGGTGGGATTGCTGGTGGGATTGGATACGGCGCTGGCCACGGTGGAGGCCCACTTGATGAAATGGGTCAGGATCTCCGGGTTGCCCGCATCCAGCACCGCCTCGGGATTGCCGGTAAAGGCCTCCAGCACAGACCGGTCCGCATCCTTGCCGATGGCAATGGCCACCTTCACGGCCTTTTTGCCCCAGGGCATTTTCAGCAGCTTTTCCAGGGGCCGCTTCCAGTCGTCCGTGGGGTAGCCGTCGGTCAGCAGGACGATCACGGGGGGCAGCGCCCGGGCGGGCATGGGGGGCATGGACAGCTGCCCGGCCAGAAGCTCAAAGGCCTTGCCCAGATCGGTGATGCCGTTGGCCTCCACATCCTCCCAGGCAAATTCCTCAATGGGCACCGGCTCTGCCGTGACCCAAGAGGCGCCGCTGGCGAATTTCAGGGTGCGGATGTACAGCTGTGCGTTGGGATTCCCCGCAGCCTCCTCCCGCATGGGCTCGATGCACTCCTGAATGGCGTGGTTCACCGCGCCGATTTTGTCGCCGGACATGGAGCTGGAGCAGTCCACCATCCAGAAAAAGTGCAGCGGCCGGTTGGCCAGGGCTCCCCCGGGAATTTTCAGTTTGTCAGCCATTGTTTGTTCCTCCTAGTCGATATGAAATATAAAATCAAGGAAATGATTTGCAGTCTCTCGCAGACCGGTGCCCGCATCGGCCCGGGAACTCACCGGAATTCCCCTTTTTTCAGGCCAAAATCGATGCCTGCGCCCCGGACGATGGCGGCGCTTCTGCCGGGGGCAACGGGTACCTGGGCACCGTCTGCTTTCAGGTAGGTCCAGTTCTCCCGGCTGTCGTTGCGCAGGCCCAGCAGGCTGGGGTTCTTCGGGTTCCAGACCACCGTGCCAACCACGGTCTGCATGTCGTAATTTCCGGAGATCTGGTGGCTGAAGAGTCGGGCGTCGGGCTGGATCAGCAGCCGCCGCTTGCCAATCTGCAGCACCCCGGCCATGGGCACGGGGGATTTGCAGTTCCAGCATACGTGGCCCTTTTCCGCCTTGGCCTCGTCGTAGAAGACCTCTGCGCCGCACTTGGGGCAGCGGCGGACGCCGCACATCAGGTTGGCTGCCGCGTCCATCCAGCGCTTCTCCGTTACCCGGCGGTTGGGCTCGAAGAGCCCCGTGGTGAAGCTCTCCGTAAACAGGTCCTTGAGCTCCTGGGGGTACACCTTCCAGTAGGCGATGGCGTTGCCGTGGACCGCCGGGTCTGGGCGGTTGCTGTCGTCGCCGGGGTCATAGATGAACACCGGATGGGTGCCGTAGAGCATATCCTGGGCGTGGATATCCCAGCACTTGATGCTGGATTCCCGCTTGCCGAGCAGGGGATGGGCGATCATGAACAGGTGGAACAGCAGCACCGCCAGGGAGAACTGGTCCGTATACCGGGAGGGCTTGGCCTCTCCCCGGATGATCTCCGGGGCCATGAAGCCGTAGGTGCCCTTCACCAGCCCCGGCATATCCTTGGGGGCCACGTTGTCGTTGTCGCAGATGCGTACGTCTCCGGTGGCGGGGTCGAAGAAGAGGTTATTGTAGTTGATGTCCCGGTAGCAGTTGCCGGAGGCATGGAGCTTTTCGTAGGCCCTGGCCAGATTGTAGGCAATGCGGCACCGGGTGTAGAGAGACATCTCTACCCGGCATTTCAAAAGGTCCACCAGGCCCTTGTAATTGTTCTGCCGCAGGGGCATGACATAGCCGAAGGTCTTTCCCTCCGGGGCGAAGATCAGATCCTCCGGCCACAGAAAGGCCCCGTCCGGCGCGCCCATCTCCACCAGCCGCTTCAGAATTTCCAGCTGTTGGGGCTGGGCGCTTTTGGGGTAGTACCATTTCAGCGCCATCCGGGTGCTCCCGGCCTCCACCTCGTATACCTCGCCTTGCCCTCCGGCGCCCAGCAGGGAGAGCACCTTGTAGTGCACCTGGGCCTGGGAAGCCAGGACGGTCCCCGGCTGTAATTGTCCGTTCATTGCTTTTCCTCCTCTTTCTCTGCTTTTGTGATTATTGCCGGATACTGTAGGGATTCTTATCAGGGAAGGTTATTGTCTGTTATTCCAAGCATTCCGCAACTATGGCCATATTTCTGCCATACTTCTTCGGACCAACGGCCGTTGCGGTAATACTTTGTGTGAGCCAGAAGAGACGGTGTCACGCAAAGCTTCTTGTTCAGCATAAGGAACACTTTATGCCTGCTTACCCATTGGTCGGAGGCAAGAATCACAATACGTTCCCCAACCTTGCTCATTGTACCCAGGTCACCGGTCACTGCTATACTGTTGACGGTATCCGGAATTTCCAAAAAGCAGCCGCGCTGGAGAGCCTGAATCTTCACAGTCCGCGTCCCAGCGGATATGGAAACCACTTTTGGCGGGAACGGCGCCAGCCACGAAAGATTTACTTCGTCAAGCGCCCCAGGCAACACAGCCTTTTGCAAATGGGATTTACTGAACGCGCCGGTGCCAATGTGTTTTAGGCTCAATTCGCAGGGAAGCTTTGGAAACACAAGCATGTCGCACCATCCAAAAGCATCCTCTCCAATTTTAGACAAGGATTCCGGCAAAGTGACTGTTTCCAACTCTGAGCAAAAGAAAAACGCATTTTGCTCAATTTTTGTGACGCCTTCCGGAATTGTGACCGACTTTAAATCCCAATTCGCATCAAAAGCGCCGTCGCCGATTATCTTTACGCAATCCGGTATCACCACATCGGTTTCTTTTCCGGTATATTTTGTCAAAACACCTTCCCGGGAAATTTCAAAGCCCTTCTGCCGGGCCGCCTCAATGGGGTCTGGTGCCGGGGGCTGCACCTGCCGAAGCTGAGTCCGTTCTTCATTTTCCAGACTGGCCAGCGTGGATACAAGCTGCTTCTGCACCTGCCTGATTTCCGGCTGGGGTGCCGGTTCGGTTTTTTGCTCCGACTCCGCAGCGGTCAGTGGCAGCTCCCCACCGACGGTGATTTGCCAAAACGCTCCGCAAATCTCCTGCACCATGACTCCCTGCATACTGTAGGAAATCACCATCTCCTGAACCAGCCGATGGAGCTCCCGCTGCCGGGTCTCATAGGTAGCAGCGCGCAGGTTCAAGATCCGCGTATTGCCGCTGCACTCCAGAAAGATGCGCAAAGCATTTGCCTGGGGCCGCATCTGCCCCCGGGAGCAGTCGGCAAAGAGCCCCTGCAGCCGCTTCCCGTCCCGCAGAGCCGATTCGCCGTACTCCCGCTTGATGGTTTCCAGAACTTCTGCTGTGGTCATGATTTCTCCTCCTGTCCCCGCCGCAAGGGGGTATCTTCTTAGGGCTATTATACCACCCAGCCCCTTTTCCATCATCTGCCAGTTATGACGTTATGGTGCCAACTATGGCGTTTCGTTGCCAAAAACGAAGCTTTTGTCCCTGTTCTCCTTGCTTTCCGGGCGGTCTCATGTATAATGGAAGCATCAGAAAGTCTTCGGGAGGTCAGCAATGTATCCTCTGATCGTGCTTTGCAACTGTTTGGGTATCCTGCTGGGCAATCTGCTTTTGTTCGGTACCATCGTACGCCTGATAAAGCCGAAGCACCCCTGGGTGCATGTATGGGTGTCGGCGCTTTTGTTTCTCGGGATCTGGGCGGTCAATAACTATCTGCTCCCGGCCCCCTCCGCCGTGCTGGATGCCGCTACCGTCGCCGGCAGTCTGGTCTATGTCTTCTGCATCGCCCCCAGGGGGCATAAAATCGGGGGCGCGGTTACTTCTCTGGGGCTGTTCGCCTCCACCATCGCCATTATGTTTGTGGGCAGCCTCGTCACCTTTCCCATTGCCGAGAAGCTCCAGATCCCCCCGGAGGTTCTGCTGGACCGGAAGGATTCCTTCGGCAACGCCATTATGACCTTTCTGTGCCAGCTGCTTTTCGTCCCGGTCTGCCTTGGCTATTACCGCTTTGTGACAGAGGTGCTTCCCCGGTGGCATCTCTCCCCCAAGCTTCTGTTTTTCCTGCCCATCCCCGTCAGCCAGATCATTCTCATGAACGTGATCAACAGGCTCATTTCCTATGTAGGCGGCATCGGCGGCATCCGGCAGACCTATGCCTTTGGGGTGCTGCTGTCCATCGTCGCGGACGCGGTGTTCGTCTTCGGCATGTGGAAGGTCCAGCAGAGCGAGGAGCTGCGCCAGCAGGTGCGCATGGCCAACGAGCAGCTGGACGTGCAGACCGATTACTACCGGCAATTGCAGGAGAGCATCCTCACGGTGAACCAGATCCGCCACGACCTCAACAACCAGCTCCAGGCCGCCTACCAGCTGATGGATTCCGGCGAAACCGGACTGGCCCGCCAGCAGCTGGGCCAGGTGCAGCATAGCCTTGGCTCCCGGGTAGGCCCCCGGTTCAGCAGCAATCTGATGGTGGATGCGGTGCTCTCCGACAAGGCCCGCCTCTGCCGGGAGAAGGACATTCGGCTGAGCATCAATACGGAGCTCCCGCCGGAGCTGCCTGTGGAAAACGCCCAGCTGTGCAGCATTTTTTCCAACCTGCTGGACAACAGCATCCAGGGCGTGCTGGAAAGCGGCGCGCAGCAGAAGACGATTGAGCTTCAGGCCATGGTCCGGGGAAACTGCCTGATGATCTCCTGCGCCAACCCCGCCAGGAAGCCTGCCCGCAAGCAGGAAAACAACCCCCTGCGTGCCCACGGCCTGGGCCTGGGCATCCTGAATACCATCGCCTCCAAATACCACGGCACCCTGAAGACCGAATATCAGGACGGCTGCTTCCGCACGGACCTGTGTCTCCCGCTGCCGGAAAAGCAGGAAGGAGAGACTGCCAATGCCCAATAAGCAGCAGGAATGGAACGTTCTTCTGTGCGACGACGAACCCCTGGTCCTGGACCGGCTGCTGGCCCTGTGCAAAAAGACGCTGCTGCCCCAATACAACGCCGTCTTCCACTGCGCCGCCGGAGCGGAGGCCCTGCCGGACTCCTCGGTGCAGCTCCACATTGCGGTGCTGGACATTGTGCTGAAGCAGGACAACGGCATCTCCCTGGCCCGGAGCATCGTCGAAAAATTCCCCGAGTGCCAGATCATCTTTGTCAGCGGCTACCCCCAGTATGTCAGCGATGTTTACGATGTGCCCCACCTGGGCATGGTTTTGAAGGAGCAGCTGGAAAATCAGCTTCCAAAATTTCTGCTTCGGGCCGCATCCGTTCTCGACAGCGCCCGGGAGGAGACCCTGACCGTCCTGTCCAACAGGGTGCCCCTGCAGCTTCGGCTTTCCGGCATCGTCTACCTGGAGCGGAAGGACCATATCACCTATCTGCATCTGCTCTCCGGCCACACCATCCGCACCCGCCAGAAGCTCAGCGAGATCCTCGCCCAGCTCCAGAGCGGCACCCTGTGCCGGTGCCACGTGAGCTTTGCGGTGAATCTGCGCCATGTGGCAGGCCTCAATGCCCGAAGCTTCCTGCTCTGTACCGATGAACAGATCCCCATCAGCCGCATCTATATCCAGAGTGCCCGGTCCGCCTACTATGCCTACCTGCAAACCGCCCTCCTGCGCTGACCCAAGCCCCCCAGGTCCACCCTGGGGGGCTTTAGCCTTCCCCGCCGGGCAAGGGGGACCGCCGCAGCGGTACAATGTGACAAAAACTCGTTGTAAAAAGCGTAGTATATCGACAGAATTACGTTGTAATTTTTGCAATTCTGTGCTATGATACCTTCGGAAATACGGAACTGGAGGCGCAATATGTACCGAATGGCTATGGAAAACCTGCTTGCCTGGAAGCAGAGCAGACGTCGTAAGCCCCTGATCATTGAGGGAGCCCGCCAGGTGGGCAAGACCTGGCTGATGAAGGAATTCGGCAGACAGGCCTATGGGGATACCGTGTATATCAATTTTGATTCCAATGCCAGAATGGCAGAGCTGTTTGCTTCGGATCTGGATACAAAGCGCCTGGTCCTGGGGCTGGAGCTGTACGCAGGCCGGAAAATTGACCCGGAAAATGCACTGCTGATCTTTGATGAGGTGCAGGAGGTCCCCAGGGCGCTGGCCGCGTTGAAATATTTTTGTGAAGACGCACCGCAGTACCACATCGTGTGCGCCGGTTCCCTGCTGGGGATCGCGCTGCATCGGGGAACATCCTTCCCGGTGGGCAAGGTGGATTTTTTAAAGCTGTATCCTTTGTCCTTTCAGGAGTTCTTAATGGCAATCGGGAAGAAGCAGTTTTCTGAGCTGCTGGATCAGCAGGATTTTTCGATGATCACAAGCTTCCGGGAAACCTATGCTGATGCGCTGAAGCAGTATTATTTTGTAGGCGGCATGCCTGAGGCCGTGGAAAGCTTTGCGGAAAATCAGGATTTCAATGAGGTCCGGCAGATCCAGAAACGAATCCTTGCGGCCTACGAGCAGGATTTTTCAAAGCACGCACCCAATGAGGTAGTTCCCAGACTGCGGATGCTGTGGAACAGTATCCCCGCACAGCTGGCAAAGGAGAACAAAAAATTCATCTATGGGCTTGTCCGGGAGGGGGCGCGGGCGAAGGATTACGAGACGGCGCTGCTGTGGCTCAGCGACTGCGGACTTGTCCACAGGGTCAGCCGTGTCAATGCCCCCGGAATTCCGCTGCGGGCCTATGAGGACATGAAGGCCTTTAAGCTGTTTGTGCTGGATGTTGGGCTTTTGGGCTGCATGACGGGGCTGCACCAGCGCACACTTCTGGATGGCAATGCCCTTTTTGTGGAGTTTAAGGGGGCACTCACGGAGCAATATGTTTGTCAGCAGCTGAAAACCCTTGCAGACCTGGAGCTGTGCTACTACACCAATGACAGAGGCAGCTGCGAGGTGAATTTTGTGGTCGATACGGGTGGACGGGTGATGCCCCTGGAAGTCAAGGCAGAGACGAATCTGAGGGCCAAAAGCCTGAAAACCTACCGGGAAAAGTTCTCGCCGGAGCTTGCGATCCGTACTTCCATGGCAGACTACAGGAAAGAGGACGGCCTTGTGAATCTGCCGCTGTACGCCATAGGTCAGATCGGCAGCCTGTCGCCCTGACCGCCCCGAAGAAAGCTTTTTGGACGTTTCTATCGATAAAAAACGCATGAAATTTTGCACAACTTCAGACGCGATTCCTTCCTTTTGCTTTGTTAAAATTGTCATAAATTATGAATTTTCCCGGGGGCTATTGACAGCGGTTTGGAAAAGTGGTATTCTTCTATCGGTACGAAAGTACCGATAGAAACGTGCGGCGACCCAGACTCACGGTGACCCGCATAAGTCCTGTATGCACCCGAGCCAAACTCACGGCAAGGGAGCCGATTACACAATACAAGGAGATTGATAACTATGGCATTCAAAACTGACATCGAAATCGCACAGGAAACCGTCATGGAGCCCATTACCGAGATCGCAAAGACCGCCGGTGTGGACGAGAAGTACCTGGAGCAGTACGGCAAGTACAAGGCAAAGGTGGACTACAAGATCCTCAAGGACATGGCTGACAAGCCCAATGGCAAGCTGATCCTGGTCACCGCCATCAACCCCACCCCTGCCGGCGAAGGCAAGACCACCACCACCGTCGGTCTGGCCGACGGTATGCGCAAGCTGGGCAAGAACGTTCTGGTTGCCCTGCGTGAGCCCTCTCTGGGACCTGTGTTTGGCGTTAAGGGCGGCGCTGCCGGCGGCGGCTACGCTCAGGTTGTCCCCATGGAGGACATCAACCTGCACTTTACCGGTGACTTCCACGCCATCGGCGCAGCCAACAACCTGCTGGCCGCCATGCTGGATAACCACATTTACCAGGGCAACGCCCTGAATATCGACCCCCGCCAGATCGTATGGCGCCGCTGCGTGGACATGAACGACCGGCAGCTCCGCTTCGTGGTGGACGGCCTGGGCGGCAAGACCAACGGTATGCCCCGTGAGGACGGCTACGACATCACCGTCGCCTCCGAGGTCATGGCCGTGCTGTGCCTGGCTTCCGACATTAACGATCTGAAGGCAAGACTGGCCCGCCTGGTGGTTGCCTACACCCGGGACGGCAAGCCCGTCACCGCCGGTGACCTGAACGCCCAGGGCGCTATGGCTGCCCTGCTGAAGGACGCTCTGAAGCCCAACCTGGTCCAGACCCTGGAGCACACCCCCGCATTCGTCCACGGCGGCCCCTTCGCCAACATTGCCCACGGCTGCAACTCCGTCACCGCGACCAAGATCGCTCTGAAGCTGTCTGACTACACCGTCACTGAGGCTGGCTTCGGTGCTGACCTGGGCGCTGAGAAGTTCCTGGACATCAAGTGCCGTATGGCTGGCCTGAAGCCCAGCTGCGTGGTGCTGGTTGCCACCGTCCGCGCCCTCAAGTACAACGGCGGCGTTCCCAAGGCCGAGACCGGCAAGGAGAACCTGGAGGCTCTGGAGAAGGGCCTGCCCAACCTGCTGCGGCACGTGGAGAACATCACCAAGGTTTACAAGCTGCCCTGCGTGGTTGCCATCAACCGCTTCCCCCAGGATACCGAGGCCGAGCTGAAGTTGGTTGAGGAGAAGTGCAAGGCTCTGGGTGTCAACGTTGCTCTGTCCGAGGTTTGGGGCAAGGGCGGCGAAGGCGGCATCGAGCTGGGCAAGGAGGTCATCCGCCTGTGCGAGCAGCCCAATGACTTCACCTTCAGCTATGATGTGGATGCTCCCATCAAGGACAAGATCGAGGCCATTGTCAAGAAGATCTACCATGGCGACGGCGTGACCTTCACTGCCAATGCCGAGAAGCAGATCAAGACCCTGACCGAGCTGGGCTACGACAAGATGCCCATCTGCATGGCCAAGACCCAGTATTCCTTCTCTGACGACCAGACCAAGCTGGGCGCACCCACCGGCTTCACCGTGACCGTGCGCAACGTGAAGGTCTCTGCCGGTGCAGGCTTCCTGGTTGCCCTGACCGGTGAGATCATGACCATGCCCGGCCTGCCCAAGGTCCCCGCCGCCGAGCGCATCGACGTGGACGAGGACGGCAAGATCTCCGGCCTGTTCTAATTCTGCGGAAACTCTGACTTGATCGCCTGCGGCTGAGCAGCGGATCTTTTCCACCGGCTGTGCGGTTCCCAAAGCGGGAGATACACAAAGTATTCCTCCGCTTTGGGGACCTTCACCCGATGAAAAATCTCTCGCTGTCAGCGCTTGCCGATCCGGCCAGAGCTTCCTTCGTGTATTCCAGCGTGGGCGAATTGCGCCTGCGTTTTCTTACATTGCGGTATTTTCGATTTATTAACAACAAAGGAGAATTCCCTTATGGATATGACAATGGAATCCTGCCGGAAATTTGTGGAGGTCCTGGCCTCCGATGCCCCGGCCCCCGGCGGCGGCGGCGCTGCTGCCCTGGTGGGCGCCATCGGCACGGCCCTTGGCAACATGGTGGGCTCCCTCACCCTGGGCAAGAAGAAGTATGCCGATGTGCAGGAGGAGATCATCGCCCTGAAAAAGCGCTGTGACGAACTGCAGAAGGAGCTTTTGGACCAGGTGGAGGCCGACGACAAGGGCTTCGTGCCCCTGGCCAAGGCATACGGCATTCCCAAGGACGACCCCAACCGGGACGCCATCCTGGAGGAGGCCACCGTCACCGCCTGCGCCGTGCCCATGCACATCATGGAGCTGTGCTGCCAGGCCCTGGATTGCGTTGCCGTTTTCGCCGCCAAGGGCAGCCGTCTGGCTGTGTCCGATGCCGGCTGCGCCGCCGTGTGCTGCAAGGCAGCGCTCCAGGCTGCGTCGCTGAATGTGTTCATCAATACCAAGAGCCTGAAAAACCGGGAGACCGCCCAGGCCATGAACGACAAGGCCAACGGTATGCTGAATGCCTATGTCCCCAAGGCGGATGAAATCTTTGGTAGCGTCAAATCGCTCTTCGGTCAATAAAGAATCTTACTTAGGAGGAATTCCCTATGGCAAAACTGTTACTTGGCAAAGAAGTTACCGATGCACTGAATGCATCCCTGCAGACCCGTACCGCCGCCCTGCGCGAGAAGGGCACCGTCCCCACCCTGGGCATTATCCGTGTGGGCGCCAACCCCAGCGACCTGAGCTATGAAAAGGGCGCTGTGAAGCGGGCCGAGCTGGTGGGCGTGGAGGTCAAGAAGTTCGAACTGCCTGAGGACGCGACCAAGGAGGATGTCCTGGCCGTCATCGATCAGGTCAACGCCGACGATTCCATCCACGGCGTGCTCATGTTCCGGCCCCTGCCCAAACACCTGAAGGCGGACCAGAACGAGATCTGCAACCGGCTTGATCCCAAGAAGGATGTGGACTGCATGACCCATATGTCCAATGCCGGTGTGTTCGAGGGCCTGGACCTGGGCTATGCCCCCTGCACCCCCGCCGCCTGCATGGAGATCCTGGACTACTACGGCATCGACTGCAAGGGCAAGAATGCCGTTGTCATCGGCCGCAGCCTGGTGGTGGGCAAGCCCGCAGCCATGATGCTCATGGGCAAGAATGCCACCGTCACCGTCTGCCATACCAAGACCGTCAATACCGCTGAAATCTGCAAAAATGCGGACATCATCGTCTCCGCCGCCGGTGTGCTGAACTCCCTGACCAAGGATTATGTCCGGCCCGGCCAGGTGGTCATCGATGTTTCCATCAACTGGGACGCCAACAAGCCCAATGCCAAGGGCGGTCTGGGCGGCATTGCGGGCGACGCCTGTTTCTCCGAGGTGGAGCCCATTGTGGATGCCATTACCCCTGTCCCCGGCGGTGTTGGAAGTGTCACCACCTCCGTCCTGATGAAGCACGTTGTGGAGGCAGCAGAAAAGCGTTCCTGATTTCAATCGGAAAGGACGATTTCTATGAACCTCTTTACCATGGCGGAAGCCGCCAATAACTATTCCGCAGCCGGTGCGGGGAAGACCAAGATCCCCACTGCCAAAATGCTGCTGCTGGGAATTCTGGCAGGCTTCCTCATTGGTGTTCCCTCTGTGGTGACCAATATGGCCACCTATACCGTGGTGGGCAATTCCACCGTCCGGATGATCTCCGGTATCCTCTTCGCCTTCGGCCTGGGCACGGTGATCCTCACCGGCGCAGAGCTGTTTACCGGCAATACCCTGATCCTCATTTCCGTGCTGGATAAGAAGGCAACCGCTGCCGGAATGCTGCGGAACTGGATTCTTGTCTACATCGGCAATTTCCTGGGCTCTATGTTTTTGAGCTTTGTCTGTGCCCGCTTCGGCTGGCTGAACGCCGCCAACGGCGACACCGCCAATGCCTTGGCCATCGCCTCCATGAAGGTGGCCCAGGGCAAGATGACCATGCCCTTCCAGAATGCCTTCTTCATGGGCGTGCTGTGCAACATTCTGGTGACCCTGGGCGTGCTCATGAGCCTGGCCGGAAAGGATGGGTTCAGCCGGGTCATCGGTGCCTGGATTCCCGTGTGTTTCTTCGTCACCTGCGGCTTCAACCACTCCATTGCGGACATGACCTATTGCATGCTGGGCCTGTTCGGCAAGCAGTTCTATGCCGAGGGCGCAGCCTTTGAGGCGCTGACCTGGGGGCACTACTTCCTGGGCAATATGCTGCCCGTAACATTGGGCAACATCGTCGGCGGCTGCTCCGTAGCCCTGCTCATGTGGTACTGCTACGTCCGCAAGCCCAAGGCATAAGAAAATACTTCCCAAAAGCAGAGGCTTCCGGGCCTCTGCTTTTTTCTGCCCTGCCCCGTCGGGGAAGAGCTGCCGCCGGATACCGGCGGCATCCGGCGGTAGCCAGTGGATACCAGTGGTACCATTTGGTATCATTTGGTACCAACGGATACCAAATGATACAGAAGCAGAAGCAGATACCCCTAACGGGGTAGATGCTTCTGTAGAAGCTGGAAGATAGAACCCCCGGGAGCCGCCTTTGTGGGCGGCCCCCGGAGGACCGTCCCAACCTTCCCCAACGGGGAAGGGGGACAGCCGCAGCGGCGGTGAAGCTTTTCCCCTAACCTTCCCCTACGGGGAAGGTGGCTCGCCGCAGGCGAGACGGATGAGGGGCGCTGCGGAAGTGACCGGTTGGAAATATGTGCGTTCTAAGGCTCCCCTTTCAGGGGCGCCTTGACTGCACCTTCTACCAACCACTCCCGCTCGTTACGCCCCTCCTCAGTCTCGCTGACGCGAGCCAGCTCCCCCGGAGGGGAAGCTCCTGCGCCCCGGTCGCCACTTGACAAAATCGAACAAACGTGCTATACTATGGTTGAAAAATAAGAACACGGAAGGAGACCGCAGTGGGCTGTTCGAAAACCATGACAGTCGAAAACATCAAGGCCCTTTTGGATGCCTGCTATCAGGCCAAGCGGGCGCGGGAGCTGCTTCCGGAGCTGCCCAAGGGGGTCAGCTCGTCCTATATCCACTATCTCGATACCATCGAACGCCTGGAGAGGCAGGGTGTCCGGGTGAAGGTGTCCGACATCAGCGATGCACTGAACATTCCCCGCCCCGGAGTGACCCGCACCGTCAAGGAGATGGAGCAGCGGGGGTACCTGGAAAAGAAGGCCTCTCCGGATGACGGACGTGTTACGTACCTCACCGTCACCGAATCGGGCAAGCGCCTGTCCGGGACCTTCAACGGCCAGGTCTTTGCCCAGCTTGCCCCGCTGCTGGAGGATGTCCCGGATGAAGACGTGGCCTGCACGATTCGCACCGTCCAAAAGCTCTATACAGCCATGTCGGAAAGGAGAATTTCCCTTGGATACTGAAAAAACGGATTTTACCCAGGGCAGCATTCTGAAAAAGCTGTCTCTGTTCATGCTCCCGGTGCTGGGAGCCCGACGGTTGCCACTACATATGTACTCAGTGAGCCGAGAGACTAGCCCTCAGCGCGTGAGCCGTCTGTTAGAGGCAGACGGCTCACTTCTTTTTATCGCGCAGATACAGTACGAGAGACACAATGCTGGCAATGGAGCCCAACGCTCCAAGGACAGTCAAATTGAGGCTTTTGAACGATTCTTGTAGATTCCTGCTATTGGTATAGCTTTTTGAAAAGCTTTGTGATAGGATGGTGTCAAACACACAGGAGGCATTCAGGATGATTCATTTGCTTCTGGCGGTAATCTACGCCGCCTTTATCAGCTTAGGCCTGCCGGATTCCCTGCTGGGGGCGGCCTGGCCGTCTATGTACCAGGGCTTTGGGGTGCCGGTTTCCTATTCCGGCATTATTTTCTGCATTATTTCCGCCGGAACCGTCATTTCCAGCCTGTTCAGCGACCGGCTGACCCGCCGCCTGGGGGCGGGGCGGGTGACGGCCATCAGCGTGGCCATGACCGCTCTGGCCCTTTTCGGATTTTCAATCAGCGGGCAGTTCTGGATGCTGTGCCTGTGGGCGGTGCCCTATGGCCTGGGCGCCGGAAGCGTGGATGCGGCCCTCAATAACTATGTGGCCCTCCATTTCTCCAGCCGCCATATGAGCTGGCTCCACTGCATGTGGGGCGTGGGCGCTTCCGTTGGCCCCTATATCATGGGCGCTGCCCTGTCCGGCGGTGCCGGGTGGCCCATGGGCTACCGGATCATCAGCCTGATTCAGCTGGTGCTCACCTGCCTGATTTTCCTGAGCCTGCCTCTGTGGAAGACCGGGGCAGGGGAGGGCGTCCAGGAGGAGAAAGGCGGCGAGGTGCTGGGCCTTGGCAAGATTCTGAGGCTTCCCGGCGCAAAGGAAATCCTGATTGCATTCTTCTGCTACTGCGCTCTGGAGCAGACCACCGGCCTGTGGGCCAGCAGCTATCTGGTGCTCCACAAGGGGGTGGCCCCGGAGACGGCCGCCGGATTTGCCAGCCTCTTCTACATCGGCATTACCCTGGGCAGGGCCGTTTGCGGCATCCTGGCGGCCAAGTGGACGGACACCCAGATGATTCGTATGGGGCAGGGCATCATCGCCCTGGGCCTTGCAGCCCTGCTGCTGCCGGTGGGGGAGAGCGCCGCTCTGGCGGGACTGATTCTCATCGGCCTGGGCTGTGCCCCCATCTACCCCAGCGTCATCCATTCCACCCCGGCCCACTTCGGCGCGGACAAGTCCCAGGCCGTCATCGGCGTGGAGATGGCCAGTGCCTACATCGGCAACTGCCTCATGCCCCCGCTCTTCGGCTGGCTCGCAGGGAAGACCACCATGGCCCTGTTTCCCTTCTATCTGCTGGCCGTACTGGCCCTGATGGTCGTCATGCATGAGACCATGCTGAAAAAGAGAAAATAACGTATTATACCGTAAAAATAGCCGTGCCCTGTCACTGACCATGTACACTTGACATTTTGGCGGGGCCGGTCTATAATATAAAAACAAGGAGATGCCCGCTGGTAACAGGCACCTCCCCGTGGTGGAAACCCGACGGTTGCCACTACATAACGCCTACAACGTTAAGTGCAAAGCACTTAGAGCCGTGAGTCGTCTGTTGCAGCAGACGGCTCACTTCTTTTTATCGTACAAGTACAGCACGAGAGACTCGATACTGGCAATAGAGCCCAAAGCCCCAAGGACAGACAAAAAGGTGCCGCGGGAAAGAATGTTTGGCACCGGTATAAAAATTACCGAATTCCCCCTTGACAATCCTGTACTATTGTGCTATTGTATGAATACACTAATACAGCAGTACAGGAGGCACGAGATGTGAATTGGAAATTTTCCGGCGACAGGCCGGTGTACCAGCAGATCATGGAGAATATCCGGGGTGCGGTCCTGGGGGGGGAGCTTCCCCCCGGGGGGCGGGTGCCATCGGTGCGGGAGCTGGCCATGCAGGCCCAGGTGAATCCCAATACTATGCAGCGGGCGCTGACGGAGCTGGAGCGGGAAGGCCTGCTCATTGGCGGCGGCACCAGCGGACGAACGGTGACAAAGGAGGAGAAGATTTTGGAGGCAATGCGGCAGCAGGCCCTGGAGGACCTGGCGCGGGAGTGCGTGGAGAAATTCAAGGTGTTTGGCATTACCCCTGCCCAGGCGGCGGAGATCATGCTTCATGTGAAGGAAGAGGAGAAGTAATATGGAAAACGCAGTATTAAAGGCCACCGGCCTTGTGAAGAACTACGGCGGCACCCGGGCGCTGGACGGCCTGGAGCTGGAGCTGCCCCAGGGAAAGATCGTGGGCCTGCTCGGCCCCAATGGCAGCGGCAAGACCACCTTTTTGAAAATCGCGGCGGGGCTGCTGACCCCCAGCGCCGGGGAGGTCACCGTCTGCGGCGGGAAAATCGGCCCGGAAACCAAGGCGGTCGTCTCCTACCTGCCGGATAAGACCTATCTGAACAGGCAGCAGCGCATCTGCGAAATTCTGGACTTCTTCCAGGATTTTTACGCCGATTTTGACCGCACCCGGGCAGAAGAAATGCTGGCTGTCCTGCACATCGACCCCAATGCAAAATTAAAGACCCTCTCCAAGGGCAATCAGGAGAAGGTCCAGCTGGTGCTGGTCATGTCCCGGCGGGCAAGGCTCTATCTGCTGGATGAGCCCATCGGCGGGGTAGACCCGGCGGCCCGGGACTACATTCTCAGCACCATTATCACCAACTATGACCCCAGCGCTACGGTGCTCATCTCCACCCACCTGATTGCGGATGTGGAGCGGGTGCTGGATGAATTTGTGTTCCTGTCCCAGGGAAAGGTCGTTCGTCAGGGCAATACCGACGAGACCCGGGAGGAGACAGGCAAGTCTTTGGATGAACTGTTCCGGGAGGTATTCAGATGTTTGGAAAACTGATCAAAGCGGAGTGGCGGGCCAGCCGCCGGGTTGTTGGAATTCTGTGCCTGGCGGTGCTGATTGCCGCTCTGGTGTTGGGGTTTGTTGGCTGCGGGCTGTTCATGGCGGAGACCCGCAGCTGGAACGTACATGGAACTGTGGAGATTGTTGTGGCGCTTCTGTGTGTGGCGGCCATTATGGTTATCAACGTGGCCTGGGCGGCCAGCATTTTCTACGCCCTTTGGCGGTTTTACAGAAGCCGTTTTACCGAGGAGGGCTACCTGACCTTTACCCTGCCGGTAAACGGCCACCAGCTGATGCTGTCCTCCATTCTGGCCAGCATTCTGGAAATCCTGGCGGTGCTTCTGGCAACGGCCGTGGCCTGTGTGCTGGGACTGGGGATCAGCGCTCTGGGCATTCCCTGGAACGAGGCCCCGGCGGACTTCTGGCCCCGGCTCTGGGAGGAGCTGGAGAAGCTGTGGCTGGAATTTGTGCCCTACGGCGGCGTGGTGGCTGAGGTGGCGCTGGCGGCGTTCCTGACAGCCCTGAGCCAGCTGATTATGCTGATGCTGGCCGTGACCATCGGCGGCATGGCCGCAAAGAAGCATCCCATTCTCATGGCAATTCTGGTCTATTACGGCATCAGCCTTGTGTGGACGATCATCGAGGTAACAGTTCTGGTCGGCAACGGCGCGCTGAACAAAACCCTCAGCGTCATGGGGACCATGAATGTCCTGTCCGCCGTGACCATCGTTGGCGGATACTTTATCATGTACTTTCTGACCACCAGAAAGCTGAATCTGAACTAAAATATAGACAGGGCAGCCGTAAAATGGCTGCCCTCAGACTGTCGAAAAACCCCTTACGGGCTTTTCCGACAAGTTTTTGCAGTCTGCCGCGCGCACTCCTTGTTCGCCTATGGCGAACAACTCGCACACTTGCAGCCTGAGATGTATTTTCTGTCATGATGTAATTTATAAAGGGTGGTTTCCACCAAGAATTACATCATGACTGCGGCTCATTTGTGGTGAATGGAAAACAGTTATGATGAGGGAGGAATGCTTCCAGACCTGATTTATAGCTGTCAACACACATTCACACAAAGAAGTACGCTATGGAACTAACTTACAGAAAATGCGGGGATTATCACATCCCGAATCTTACGCTGAGTGACACAAAGGAGTATAACATCGGGAAATACGGCTGGCTTCGGAGGACGTATCTGAAAGAGCACCGGCCTGCCGTGTATAATCTGCTATTGGCCACGGAGCGGCTTCTACCCCACCTTGAGGAAGTCGAAACGGCCTGTCAAGAACAGCTAGAGATTATGGAAAAGGCCATGATGGCCCAAGAGGGTATCACGGAAGCGCTCAAGGCTGCTGACCAAATGGAATGGGTACGGCGGTGCAATTCCATTCGCAGCCGTACGGAAGAAGTCATTTTGAGAGAATTTGTCTACGAATAAATGAGGCTGGCCCTCACAGTATGCTGCTTGTGGCTGCTGTGAGGGCTTTTTGAAGTTATTCCTCGGACTCCTTGCTTTTGGACCGAGATTTGTACACGTTATACTGATTCTTACATCTGGGGCTGCAAAACTCCGCATTATAACGGTTACTTAGGAATACCCGCTGGCACTGTTTACATAACTTTAGCGGTTTGGCATCGTCTACCAGCATAAAGCTGAACATCATTTGAATCCCCAACAGCAGAGAATGGAAGTCCCAGAAAAGCGTGGGCTTGTCCAGTAGCTCAATATGGTAGGTGGGCGCGATGCCGCCGAACGCTTTCATGGATTGCCGGAGAAGCTGTTTGCTGTCATCGTCCAGAGGGTCGTTGTAGTAGAAGAACGACGTGGACAGGTTGAAGGCCCAATCCTTGAGCTGCTGGGCCACCCAATCATATGGCTCCGCGTACTGGCGTCGGAAGCTCATATTCTTTGCCATTGGCTCGTCGCTGAACGTCATGGTCAGGGCCATCATCATGCGGTCTCCGGAAACGCTCCAACAGGATTCCACGCCCCGCTTGACCACATCCAGCTTTTCAAAGGGAAAGAACAGGGACAGATAGTCCTCTGTGGACATCGTCTCCGCTTTGATAAAGTGGTTCTTCGGGAGGTAGACAGCCTCATACTCCATAAAGGACGGTGTAGTGGGCAGGGCGGTCAGAAAGCCCAAAAGGCCGTAGTGGGTGATGAATTGCAGAATGGCCTTTTCCACCTCGGCAGTGGGCTTCTGCCCCATCATCAGCATTCCCACATTCAGAGCGTCCAGGACAATGCCGGGAGCTTCTTTCAGCGGGTTATATACGCTCGGCTTTGCATTTTTGCCGGGTGTAATATAACGCTCGCCGTTCGATGCCGTTTTCAGCTCATAGCGGTCATACCGCACCCAGCAGGAGCGGGAGTTTTCAAAAATGTTCTTCATAGTGATTCCTCTTAAACGGTAATCTGTTTTACCGAATTATATTACCATAGTATCAGCTGCTCTTGGCCTCGTCAAGGGCTGCCTTTTCCTGCCTGGGCTTTGTCTTGTTTTCTCTCGGAATAGCCGCATTTTTACCCTGCTCCCTGACGGCCTTTTCGTATTCTTCCAGAAATGTCCGTTCCCGCTTTGTCAGGCGTTGGCTGCCGATCAGATGGTCATACATCCGCTTTTGGAGCTTGGCGCAGATTTTTTTCCGCTGTTTGCGGATGTTCCGGTCCGACTGGTGCCGCATTTCCGCGAGGCGGGTGGTGCTGTACAGGCGCACGAACAGAAAATACAGGATTTCCTGCTGGTCCTCGTTCAAATTCCGCAGCAACTCGGAGATAAAGGGATTCCCCGCCAGATTGTGCAGCTCATGGGGGCAGTCAAAGAGAATGTCCAGGTAGTTGCCATGGCAGAGCTGCCGGAACGCGGGATCGTTCATCCATATCGGCGCAATGGAAGGATTGGGAATGGTCTGGTACTCTAGGGGTACATCCCCTCGGAGGTTTTCATGATCCCGCTCCCGGCGCTCCCGGTTCTGATCCAGCTTGTCCCACTGGTTAATCACCGCTTGGAAATCCGCCTCGGTTCTGGCGGCCTCCTCCAACCGCCGAAGCGCCTCGGCTTTGATTTCCCGTTTCAGCCGTTTGTCACTGGTGGGTGCCGCTTCCTCAATCTCGTCCTCCAACTCCGAGTCATAGTCCCTGGGATGCTCGTCCTGCACCAAGGACTGCTCAAACTCTGCCCGCCGCTCCTGGGAGATTGCGTTTCCCAATGTTTCATTTTCTGAAATATCTTCTGCCGGGTCAATTTCTTCCTGGCTGTCAAAGAAATCCTCGGACGGCCATTCCTCATACCACATCTTTGCCATGGCGTTACCTCACAGGGTATATACTGTTCTTTTATTATAATAAGAACATATGTTCGTGTCAACAATTTTCTGTGATACGACTTTGGAGCGCGGCTGCTACTATTCCTCCTCCCATTCATAAAAAGTTAACATCACTTTTCCCGCAAATGGTTCCGATTTACATACCGTAATTCTCCTACCAGTGAAAGCGGTAATCCGGATACGGTTATCCGGGTTACTGCTAAGCTGGCATTCAAAAAAGGAGGAATCATTTATGCGAATGCGATATGGGTAGCCAGACAAATTTTCACAGCTGCAAAAAGAGAAATATAAAAGCATTTTCACAGCCGCGTTTAAGGCGCGGAGAAAGTGAGGTCTATGACAGAAAACAACAACGTATTTTTAACCCGACACATCGGACACACCACCTACCGGGTGCGTGTCCATCTCAGCGAAACCGCTGAGGAAACCATGGAAGATAAAATTCTGCGGTTAATCCGCAATGATGGGATGACAAATGGCCCGGACTGTGGTATACTGGGTGTACCACGAATGAGCCGTCAGTCTGAAAGGAGTGCCTGATATGGCAGCCAGACAGACGGAAGAACAAAAAATCACCGCTCTCTATGAGCGGCTTTCCCGTGACGATGATATTGCGGGAGACTCGAACTCCATTCTGAACCAAAAGCGTTACCTGGAATCCTATGCACAGCAGCGGGGCTACACCAATATCGTCCACTACACGGACGATGGGTGGTCCGGCGGCAATTTTGAGCGGCCCGGCTGGAAAAAGCTGGTGGCCGACATTGAGGCGGGCAAGGTTGCCCACCTGCTGTGCAAGGACATGAGCAGAATCGGCAGAAACTATCTGCAAACAGGATTCTACACAGAGGTAATGTTCCGGCAGTATGGGGTTCATTTTGTTGCTGTGGCGAATAACATCGACAGCGACATCCAGGAGACCAGCGAGTTTGCCCCGTTTATGAATATCATGAACGAGTGGTATCTTCGGGATCAGTCCAAGAAAGTAAAGGCGGCCTATGCCATCAAGGGAAAGTCCGGGAAGCCAATCACAAACCGTCCCTTGTACGGCTATCAAAAAGATCCCGCCAACAAGGATCACTGGATCGTAGACGCGGAAGCGGCGGCAGTTGTACGCAGAATCTTCCAGCTCTCTATTGAGGGTCACGGTGCTTACGAAATTGCCAAAATACTGCGGGACGGAAAGGCTGAGTGCCCCGGATACCACCATGCCAAACTGAGGCTTCTTCGGGAGGGCGGTACAGCAGAAAACGAAAACCCGTACCCTCCATACGACTGGTACGGGAATACCGTTACAGCCATTTTATCCAAGCCGGAGTATATGGGGCACACGGTAAATTTCCGCACTTACGCAAAATCCTATCGGGACAAGCGTGTGGCAAATGATCCGGAGGACTGGCTGATTTTTGAAAACACCCATGAGCCGATCATCGATTCGGAGACCTGGCAGCTGGCCCAGCGAACCAGGCAGACCGTTCGCAGGACAGACACAACCGGCGTTGCCAACCCGCTGACAGGTCTGGTATTCTGTGCGGACTGCGGCGCGAAAATGTACAACCGCCGAGGAAAGCACACCGTCAATGGCAGGACTTATGCCGGAGACACCTACAATTGCTCTACCTACGAATTGGATCGGGAACGGGTTAATCAGAAGTGCTTTTCCCACAGCATCAGTACCAGGGCGCTCAATACTCTGTTACTGGATGCCATACGTCTGACTGCGGCCTATGCCATTCAGAATCGGGAAGATTTCATCCAGAAAGTTCGCAGTGTCTCCCAAATTCAGCAGCAGGAGGCCGCAAAAGAATTGAAGCGCAAAATTGCCAAAGCCCAGAAACGAATTGCGGAACTGGATATATTGATCAAAAAGCTCTATGAGACTTATGCAATGGGTAAATTAGAGGAAAAGCGTTTTGACTTGTTGTCCGGCGAGTACGAGAAGGAGCAGGCGGAGCTGGAACAGATTTTGACAGCAGATCAAACGAATTTGGATCAATTTCAGGATGACACGGAGCGAGCAGATCAATTTTTGGCATTGGCAAAGAAATATACGGACTTCTCCGAGCTTACTCCCGCCATGCTCCATGAATTTGTGGACAAGATACTTGTTCACGCACCGGACAAGAGCAGCGGCGAACGTGTCCAGGAGGTTGACATTTATTTCAGGTTTATTGGACAGTTTGAGGTTCCTGTACCTGATCCAACACCGGAGGAAATTTCAAAAGAAGAACTCCGGAAAAAGAAACACCGTGCTAACCAAAAGCGATATTTGCGTCAGAAGACACGTATTCTGGCTGGGGAACTCAATCCTCCATACACAATGACTTGCCAATGCTGTGGGAAGGTATTTGCGGCGAAACGCATCGATGCCAAGTATTGCAGTTCCGGCTGTCGGCAGAAATTCTATTCACAGAATCGAAAGAAAACCAATGTACCAAGTATCCCAGAAAGTGCATAAGTTTGTTTGCGGCTTGCTCCTAACCAGGCAGGCCGCTTTTTTGTACCCAAAATCATTTTTAAGTCCGCAAAGCGGCAGAAAGGAATCTTTATTTATGAACAACAACACAATCATTCTCGGAATTGACCACGGCTACGGCAATATCAAAAGCGCCCACACCTGCTTTCCTACCGGCGTAACAACCTACGAGAAAGAACCAACATTCCACAACGACCTGCTTATCTACGACGGTCATTTCTACACCATTGGCGAGGGGCACAAGGAGTTCACCGCTGACAAGATGATGGACGGCGACTACTATGTGCTGACTCTGGCGGCCATTGCCAAGGAGCTGAGCCTCCGGCGACTGACCGCTGCCAAGGTCTATCTGGCCGTGGGCCTGCCTCTGACATGGGTCGGCGAGCAGAAAGACAGCTTCCGGGCGTATCTCCTGCACAACGAGAGCGTGGATTTCACCTATCAGGACACGGATTATCATGTGGCGTTTGCAGGTGCTGACATTTATCCGCAGGGCTTCGCCGCCGTTGCGGCTAATCTACGGGCATTCCCCGGAACCAATATGCTCTGCGACATTGGTAATGGGACTATGAATATCATGTATATCAACGAGTTCCGGCCTGTATTGAGTAACTGCTATACGGAGAAGTTCGGCACCCACCAGTGTATGCTGGCTGTCCGGGAGACCATTCTGCGGCAGTTTGGCAAAGCGCTGAATGACGCGACCATCGAGCGTGTACTGCGGGAAGGAACCGCGGACATTGCGCCCAGGTATCTGAACTCCATCCGACAGACGGCTTCCGAATATGTGGACGGTATTTTCCGCAGGCTTCGGGAGCATGAGTATGACCCGGAGCTGATGCGCCTGTATGTGCTGGGCGGCGGTGGCTGTCTGGTGCGGAACTTCGGCAAATACGAAAAGGGGCGGGTGTTCTTCAATGACGATATTTGCGCCACGGCCAAGGGATATGAGCAGATGACCACCCGCAGAATCCAGAAGGAGGGCGGAATTGTATGAAGCGGCTCTACACGACCACCCTGCGGCTGAATCTGGAAAATGAGGCTGACCGGGAAGCTATGGAGCATTTGCGGCGGCTGGATCGGAAGAAGTACCGTTCCGTGAACAGCGCCGTGATTGCCGCCGTCAACGCCTACTTTTCCAGGCAGGAACAGTTGGAAGCTGACCCCTATCTGGAAACCCGCAAGAAGGAGGACGCGTTTCTTCAGCGGGTAATTGACACCATCCGGGCTGCCCAACAACCTACCCCAGCCCCCGGATTGGCTGCTCTGCTCCAACTGTTGCAGGGGACGCAAGGTGCGCCATCCGCTCCTACAAAGGAGGAGGTTGAGGCCAACAACAGTACAGACTGGGACGCGGCGCTGGATTTTGTTGGGAGCTTTTAATACCAGTTAATACTCGGTTTGATAACAAAACACCTGCAAGGGTGTTGTGAGATGCGATACCCTTGCGGCATTGAACTCCACCGGAAGTATTTTCCCTACAAAAAGCACTTGATAAATACACTCAATGAGTGTATTATATAAGGGAGGTGATCGATATGGATATTCGGGGAATGCGGATGCAGCTGGGCGATACCCAGAGCGAATTTGCCGCACGGTACAAAATCCCGTTCCGTACTGTCCAGAATTGGGAAACAGGCGTGCGCAAGCCGCCGGAATATATGATAAACCTGCTGGAACATCGTATCCGCGAGGATTTGATAAACAGAAAAACAAGGGTGCTGCCGCAATATGACCCACAGAAGCGTGATCTTCCCAAGCGGCGTGATTATGTGGGAGCCTTTTCCTGGCTTCGGGCTGTCCGTGATTGTATCGACCAGCCGGTTGTATTCGCGTTGGATGAAGCACTGATGTGCCAGGGCGGCTTTGGTGGTCGCAGCGATGAATACCTGGTCTGGGTGTACGGAGCAGACAGCGTAACGAAATTCAACGGTGTTGCCGTTCTGGGAAATCAGATCAGCCCCATCGATGTCCAGAACAAGAATGGCCTCTCCTTTACGAGCTTCAACCGGACGCTCTCGGACGCGCTTGCCAACGAGTCCATTCTGGACATGCAGGGGATTACGGAGGCTGTCAGCCGGTACTACTATGCGCACGGCGACAGCTTTGAGGGAATCTTCGTTCCTCCCGAATATCAAAAGCGGTTTGAACGACTGGCACAGGACGCAATTGCATATTACGACAGTTAAGGGGTAATTTTATGAATCTGACAGCGGAAGAAAAGCTGATGTACGCAGTTATGAAAGCCATCTATGACAGCGGCATTCCGGTCAATTTTAAGGGGTCCATGGTTTTGAAAGCCTGCCTGATGGAAGCTGGATATGCGGATGAAACCCGGCACACGGTAGATATTGACGCAAACTGGTATTCTGCAACGCCGCCAACGGGGCCACAGATGGTGGAATCTCTTGAAAAAGCAATCCAGAAAAGTGGCCTTGATTTGGAAGTTGGTCTCTATTGGATGTACGGAGAAGGGCGCTCTGCCGGATTTGAGCTGATTGACAAGGATACAGACGAAGTTCTGTTTACTATGGATATGGACGTAAACAGGCCTGTACCCCCGACCAGGATTTACGAGGTGGACGGCGTTCGCTTTTGCGGTGTTTCTCCCTCCCAAATGATTGCGGACAAGCTATCCGCAATCTCGACGGACAAGGTGTTCCGCAGGATCAAAGATGTTGTCGATCTATACTACATTTCAAAGGTATTTCCATTTGACAAGGACGAGATTACCCGGACACTTGAAAACAGCGGCAGAAAGCTGGATACATTCAGTGGTTTTCTGCATAGGCAGGACGAGTTAAAGCATTCCTATGAAAAGTTTCGCTTCACAGGAGATGTAACAAAGCCGCCTTTTGAGGAGATTTACCGTACTGTAAGAGCTTATGTAAAAGAAGTGTTGCCCAGAGAGAAGAAACGGGAAATGGAGAGATGACCACGGTGATGGCATTTCCCGTCAGTTTGGTATTAGAATGCCTGCAAGGGTGTCGTGAAATGCGACACCCTTGCTCTTTTTAATATCAATTTCAGAGATTTTGCCATCAATGAGAATAGGAAAACAGATATTTTTCTATCAGTTTCCAAAGCAAAGGAAAATCTACTATTATATTTTCCGCCGTTTGATACCATTTTCCGGTATCAGGCGGTTTTTTACTATCAGAAAGGAGAATTTTACCACTATGACAGATACAGAAAAAGCGCTCTTGCAGGCCCAGCACCGATTGGAGGAAGCTCAAGCACGGAACCGAGTGAAAGAACGAAAGGCAAGAACACGCAGGCTCATTCAGACCGGGGCAATTCTGGAAAAGGTGCTGCCGGAGGTGCGAACGATGGGGCTGCAAGCATTGGAGGAATACCTATTACGAAGAATACCGCAAAAAGATTGAAGCACTCAGAAGGTCTCCGGGAAACCGGAGGCCGTTTTCTTTTCCCGAAGGGCGCACTTACTCACCACCTGCCAGAGGCAGGCGGTGGTATCCCTCCCGTTGGTCGGGAACGCGCGCTCTCCGAGGGGGATTTCGCTTTCTGCGGAAAGCGACAGACAATGCCACAGCACTTGCCGTGCTGCTGTCATTGTCTGCGCAGCTGTCTGTGCCGCACCGAGTTAGCGGTACAGACAGCTGCCTGCGAAAACCTGCCACCGGCAGCTTTGTCGCAGAGATGGACAGCGCTTGGGTGCCGTCCATTTTCTCTTTTGCGAAAGAGAAACAGAAAAGGGAACGAGGTGATACGCTTTGGCAATCTACCATTTGGAGGCAAAGGTGGTCAGCCGTGGGGCTGGCCGCTCCGCTGCCGCGGCGGCGGCCTATCTGAGCTGTTCCCGGATTTACAACGACTATGACGGGATACAGCATGACTACACCCGGAAACAGGGGCTTGTGTGGCAGCAGGTTTTCCTACCGCCGCAGGCTCCCCCAGAATGGCAAGACCGGGAAAAGCTCTGGAATGCGGTGGAAGCAGCTGAAAAAGCAAAGGACAGCCGCCTTGCACGGGAGCTTGTTGTGGCCTTACCCATCGAATTAAATCAGGAACAGCAGATTTCCCTGATAGAGGAATTTATACAGGAGCAATTTGTCGCTGATGGAATGTGTGCCGACGCGGCTATCCACGATACCGACGGACACAATCCCCATGCCCACATCCTTCTGACGGTACGCCCGTTGGATGAAAAAGGCCAATGGCAGTACAAGACGGAAAAAGAGTATCTTTGTGTCCGCAATGGTGAGGAGCGAGGCTTTACCACCGCCGAGTTTTTGAAGGCCCAGAAAGAGGGATGGGAGAAACAGTACCCCTATAAGATTGGCAAAAAGAAAGTCTATATGGCTCCGTCCGCAGCGGAGGTACGGGGCCTCGCCCGTGCAGATAAGCACCCCAAAAGCAGCCGCTATGGCCGTCAGAATCCCATTACCCTGCGTTGGAACAGCGAGGAGCAGCTGCTTCTATGGCGGGAAAACTGGGCCGCCGCTGCAAATCTTGCCTTGGAGCAGGCGGGACGTGAGGAACGTATCGACCACCGCAGTCATGCCGCCCGTGGTTTGGAGGAAAAACCAACCATCCACGAGGGCGTTGCCGCCCGTGCCATGGAGCGCAAGGGAATCACCTCTGACCGCTGCGAGCTGAACCGGCAGATCAAAGCCGATAATACTCTCTTGCGCCAGCTGAAAGCAGAGCTTCAGAAATTGGCCGCTATTGTGGCAAAGACCGTTCCTGCCATTGCGGAAGCGCTTGAAAAGATTCGTGGCCATGTCATGCTCTGCTGCTTCCGGCTCCACCATATCCGGGGCGACCAGTACGACATTCGCCGCTCCATTGGCGTGTGGAAGCCAGAGATGGAGCGGTATATGGGCCTGGTGCAGCAAATCAAGGAAAAGGGCAAGGAGCGCACTGCCCTCGTCAACGAGAAAAAGGAGCTTCCTATTTTCCGCATTATCCGCAGCCGGGAGCTGGCCGCCAAAATTGCGGAGCTGACGGAGGACTTGGAAGATCTTCGCTCTGAAAAGGCGCGGCTGCTTGAAAAATTCTCCTTGGAGGATTCTACTGCCCCCGCAATATTCCGCAAGGAGATTGCCACTATGGAGAATAGCTTAAAAAAGCTGACCGTGAAGGAGAAAAAGTATTCCGGTGAACTGGATGCAGCGATTGCGGAATACGAAGCGCTCAAGGTGCAGTCAGCAGATGTTGACCCCGTGGAGCTTTACGATGTGCGGCACGCAATTCGCCCGGAGTATGAGCGGGCAGTGCAAGAGAAGTATGCGGAAATTCTTGGTAAGGACCCAACCTCGAATGCTGTTTTCAATGCCAGGTATAATACGGACAAATTGCTGCACGAAAAGGAGGATGAGCAGAAAATCCAACAGACTATAAAACAACGAGAACGGGAAAACCGAATGCCTTTGTGTACACAAAGAGCGAAAAGCCATCGGATGGACCGGGAAGGACGATGATTATGGTCAATGTTTGTCCTTGACAGAGAAAAATATCTTAATTGACCGGGAGAGACTGACTCGCTCCAACCTTTCGTATAACTTTGCGTGCTGTTTAGTGCATGCAACTCAATTCACAAGTGAAGAGAGTATTATGTTTCATTCAAGTGCCTAGCAGGAAAGCGACTTCCTTCATTTCCGTTTCAGAATTTCACCTGATTGGCTTTTCGGTATTCTGTAGGGGTCGTCCCCTCCACATTGCGGAAGGTCTGGGAGAAATAGCTGGAGGAGGAGAATCCAAGAATGGACGCAATTTGAGACGGCGCGAGGTCTGTCTCGGCCAGAAGCCGTTTTCCTTCCCGAATACGGCAGTCGATCATATAGTTGACGGGCGAGATCCCATACTCCCGCTTAAAGGCATGGGCCATGTAATATTTATTGATGCTGACCTTTTCCGCCAGCTGATCCAGTGTGATGTTTTCTTTGTAATGGTGGTCGATATACCGTTTTACCGTCGCGCACTGGCGGTTGGCAGGCAACTTGGAATGAATCGGCGCAACAGAAACGCTGGCGTTACGGGCCAGTTGCACCACAATGATGTCCATATATGCCTGACAAAGAATTTGAAACTTGGATTCCCGATTTTGCATTTCCGCGAGAATTTTCTGCATACAGGACAGGACCTCATTATTTTCCCGGAAGGTATAGACACAATAACTGCCCTCCGCAATTTCAGAAGCTGTAAATTCCAGCCCCTCAATCCCGACCACAATATATTCCAGGGGATGCGATTCCAGACTGACCTCGGTATGAATCACATTTGCGTTTACAATGACAAGCTGGTGCTGATGCACGGGAAACAGCTTATCGTTGATCTGGAATTGGCCTTCGCCGCCGACGATATAAAACAGCTCCGCATAGCTATGGGAATGGGGGATGGAAAGCCAATCTCCGCTGTACCTGGTGGAGGCAACATTGCGCAGCTTCATTTTATCATGTGGGAAAGAATTATCCGCCTGTTCAAAGGCGTAGTTAATATGGCTCATTGCGGCACGTCCTTTTTATCAATATATTGCTATCGCAATATATTATATTGTACTTCTTTGTGAAATGCAACATAAAAATACCATATTTTTTATTGATTCGTCAATTTATAAAAAAGCTAACCCATAAAATGTGTACAAAATGTCAGTGCCAAAATACAGCGATATATCCAAAAATTTTTAAAAAGCAAGATTGTAATAATGATTAGCAATATAATAATTGATTAATAATGTGAAAAACAGTATGCTTATAGCGTGAACCGGGGAACCCCCGACACGAATTTATATTTTGGAGGAACAACAAATGAAGAAGATCATCTCCCTTCTGTTGGTTCTGGCTATGGCCCTGGCACTGGTCGCCTGCGGCAGCTCCCAGAGCGCAGAAACCCAGACGACTGCTGCTCCCGCCGAAACCAAGGCAAGCGAAGCTACCGAGGCTCCCGCGGACACCAAGAAGTATGAAGGCGTTGAACTGACGATGTGGTCCATGTGGACTGCCGGCGAGGCCCAGGCCCAGGTCATTCAGGCCGCTGCCGATGCCTTTGAGGCTGACACCGGTGCCCACGTCAACATTGAGTGGAAGGGCCGCGATGTCAATACCCTGCTCTCCGCCGCGCTGGAGTCCGGCGAAAAGCTGGACATCTTCGAGGATGACTACAACCGTATTGGCAATGCCTATGCCCCCTATACCTACGACCTGACCGAGATGGCCGACGCTGCCGGTTACGCCGATTTCAGCTATGCCTGCTTTAACAACCAGTCTGTCGCGTGGGCTGGCTATCTGAACTCCATCGTGGAGCAGCCCCAGATCGGCGGCGTGTTCTACAACAAGGATGTTTTCGATGCCTGCAACATCACCAAGACTCCCACTACCTGGGCTGAGTTCCTGACCACCTGCGAGACCCTGGAGGCCAACGGCTACGAGGCTCTGGCGCTGGACGGCGCTTATGCCAACTTCAACTTCTACTATCACCTGGTCCGTCACCTGGGCGAGGACGGCATCAAGGAGCTGGGCCTGAACGGCGGCTGGGCTGCCAACGAGGCCGCCGTTGCTGCCGCACAGGAGACCATTGATCTGGTAAACGCCGGCTTCCTGGCCGATGGCGCGCCCGATGCTTACCCCGCCAGCCAGACCAAGGTCGGTCTGGGCACCGCCGCTATGGTCGTCTGCGCCAACTACGTTACCTCCGAGGTTGATGCCGCCGTGGGTGAGTCTGTGAACTGGGGCTTCTTCAACTATCCCGAAGTCGAGAACAACGCGGACGCCTCCGCTTACGCAGGCGCCAACTCCCTGGCCATCTCCTCCTACACCGAGAATGCCCAGGCTGCGTTTGACTTCATCATGTACATCGTGACCGGTACCTACGGTCAGATGCTGGCTGACAACTGCGGTCAGATTCCCGCCGATACCCGTCTGAATGAGTCCGTCCTGGTTGGCTCCGTGGAAGCTCTGAAGAACACCACCTCTCCCATGAGCTGGTGCGGCGCTCTGAACACCCTGGATGGCTGGTCCACCATCAAGAGCTCCATGATCGAGCTGTTTGAGGGCAAGTACGCCACCGGTGCTGATTACTGTGCTTATCTGGATACCCTGTGCGGCTGATTCTGCGATCCATTGCGGAATGCTGCCTATCGCCGCGGCTGTAACGGATTTGCTTAAGATTCCCTCAGTCTGAACGGAGGCGGCACCGATTCGGTGCCGCCTTTGCAGATAAAAGCTTTTTCTTGCAGGTCGGGCGCGTGTGCCTGATTTGGGCTTGCCCGCGATGCGGGCGCAGGCCCTCGCCCTGCAAACCATTTCTTTCCTGAGGTGATACCAGTATGAAAAAGAACAAAACCATGATTTTCCTGTTTATCCTGCCAACCGTTCTTTGCCTGCTGTTCATGTATGTCTATCCGGTTCTCCGGACAGTGATCATGAGCTTCTTTAAGGTGGAGAGCCTGACGGCATCTACCAGCGCCTGGAGCTTCTACGGCCTGGGGAACTATTTCAAAATCATGCGCAACGCCGGATTTATCAGCTCCATGAAAAATATGCTGATGATCTGGCTGGTGGGCGGCGTGATCACCATGATTCTGTCTATGATCATGGCTGTTATTCTGACCAGCGGCATCCGGGGCGCGAAATTCTTCAAGGCCGCCATCTATATGCCCAATATCATCAGCGCCGTGGCCCTGGCCACCATGTGGGTTCAGTATATCTTCAATTACGACTACGGTCTGCTGAACCAGATCGTCAAGCTGTTCGGCGGCTCGAATATCCGCTGGCTGGGCACAGACCTGATCTTCTGGGCTATGATGGTTGCCTTTATCTTCGGCAGCGTCGGCTACTACATGCTGATCTTCATCAGCGGTATTGAGGGTATCCCCGCGGAGCTGTACGAGGCAGCTACCATCGACGGGGCGAATGTTTTCGACAAACTGTTCCGGATCACGCTGCCCCTGTTGAAGGGGGTACTCCGTACTACCATCACCTTCTGGAGCATCAATGCCACGACCTTTTTCCTGTGGACCAAGATGTTCTCGCCCATCAATACGGAGACGGCCACCATTGTTCCTGTTGTATACCTGTATGATACCGTATTCGGCGGCAAGGGTGTCGTGGAACGGGACGCGGGCGCGGGCGCGGCCGTGGGTGTTGTGCTGACGCTGATTATCATTGCCGTATACGTCATCACCAATCTGACTTTGAAGGATTCGGACCTGGAATACTAAGGTAGGAGTGCAGCTATGGCAAAATATCACAACAAAATCAATTGGAAAAAGGAAGCCCGGCTCTTCCCCGGCTACCTGATCGTAGGCCTGTGGGTCGCGTTTACAACCGTTATGCTGTTCTGGATCATCTGCGCCAGTCTTTCCTCCACAAAGCAGATATTAACCGGTGCCGTCCTGGATTTCTCCAAGGGCCTCAAATGGGAGAACTACGCCATCGCCTGGAATACGCAGAATGTATCCCTGTATTTCTTCAACAGCCTGATCTACGCCATTATCTCCTGCGCGGGCGTACTGCTGATCTCCGCTCCCGGCGCCTATGTGCTGTCCCGCTGGCAGTTTACCGGCGGCAAGGCCATCCGCATCGGACTCGTCATCGCAATGAGCGTCCCCACCATTATGATCATCATGCCCCTGTATTCCCTGGCTGTGCGCTGGGGCATCAAGGGCCGGATCCTGCTGGTGGTACTCTATATCATGCTTCGGGTCCCCTATACCACCATCTATCTGCTGGACTTTTTCTCCACCCTGTCCCGGTCCTACGAGGAGGCCGCCTACATCGATGGGTGTAGCCATTCCAGGACCTTCTGGAAGATCATGCTCCCCCTGGTCCAGCCCGCGGTTATTACCGTCACCATCTTCAATTTCATGTCCGTATGGAATGAGTTCTTCATGGCCCTGATCTTCACCACCAGCGACTCCATGACCCCGGTTGGCGTGGGCCTGCTGCAAATCGTCAACGCAATGAAGTATTCCGGCCAGTACGGCGCGATGTTCGCCGCGGTGATCATCGTATTCCTGCCCACCTTCCTGCTGTATCTGTTCTTGTCTGAGAAGATCATTGCAGGCGTTACCGGCGGCGGTGTCAAGGGCTGAGCCAATTGCGCAAACCTATTCTATTCTATAATTACGTTTCGAGGAGAATCCTTCTATGAATGATGCAAGAAAAATGGGCCGGGTCACGATCCCCACAGACCTGGACGTTGTACCCCAGACCCTGGAGATTTTGAAAAAATGGGGTGCGGATGCCATCCGGGACTGCGACGGCACCGATTTCCCCGCCGAACTCCAGGGGCAGGATGCCAAAATTTACTCCACCTACTACACCACCCGCAAGGACAACGCCTGGGCAAAGGCCAATCCCGATGAAATCCAGCAGTGCTACATTATGACCGACTTCCACACGGCTGCCGGAGACACCCTCTCCATTCCGCTGATGAAGGGCATCAGCGCGGAACTGCTGGAGGTCAATACACGGGACGATATCAAGCGCTGGTGGGAGGTTATGGACCGGACCACCGGGACCGTGGTTTCCCCCGAAAACTGGCAGTACAACGAATCGACCGGCTGCGTGGAAATTGCAAACTGCGAAGCCTTCCACGAGTATACCGTCGCTTTCCTGGCCTATATCATCTGGGACCCGGTTCATATGTACAACGCCGTCACCAACAACTGGCAAAATTTTGAACACCAGATCACCTTTGATGTACGCCAGCCCAGAACCCATAAATTCACCATGGAGCGGCTGCGGAAGTTTATTGCCGACCATCCCTATGTGAATGTCATCCGCTACACCACCTTCTTCCACCAGTTCACCCTGATCTTCGACGAGCTGAAACGGGAAAAATATGTGGATTGGTATGGGTATTCCGCCTCTGTCTCTCCCTACATCCTGGAGCAGTTTGAACGGGAGGTGGGCTACAAATTCCGGCCCGAATACATTGTGGACCAGGGCTACTACAACAATCAGTACCGGATTCCATCCAAGGAGTACAAAGACTTCCAGGCCTTCCAGCGCCGGGAGGTAGCCGCTCTGGCAAAGGAAATGGTGGACATCACCCACGAGCTGGGCAAGGAAGCGATGATGTTCCTGGGAGATCACTTCATCGGCACCGAGCCCTACATGGAGGAATTCAAAACCATCGGTCTGGATGCAGTCGTTGGCTCTGTGGGCAACGGCTCCACCCTGCGGCTGATCTCCGACATTCCCGGCGTTAAGTACACCGAGGGTCGGTTCCTGCCCTATTTCTTCCCGGACACCTTCCACGAGGGGGGCGATCCGGTGAAGGAGGCCAAGGAGAATTGGGTCACAGCCCGCCGGGCCATCCTGCGCAAGCCCATCGACCGCATCGGCTACGGCGGATACTTAAAGCTTGCTCTGGAATTCCCGGAGTTTGTGGATTATATTGAATCCGTCTGCAACGAGTTCCGGGAGCTCTACGAAAACATCAAAGGAACCATCCCCTACTGTGTCAAGACGGTGGCCGTCCTCAACTGCTGGGGCAAGCAGCGCTCCTGGGGCTGCCATATGGTCCACCATGCCCTGTATCAGAAGCAAAACTATTCCTATGCGGGCGTGATCGAAGCCCTGTCCGGCGCGCCCTTCGATGTGAAATTCATTTCCTTTGACGACATTCGCGGTGATGCCTCCATTCTGGATGACATCGACGTGATCATCAACGTGGGCGACGGCGACACGGCCCACACCGGCGGCGCGGAATGGGAGGACCCCGCGATTTCCTCCGCCATCCGCAAATATGTCTACAACGGCGGTGGCTTTATTGGTGTTGGCGAGCCTTCCGGCCACCAGTACCAGGGACATTACCTCCAGCTGGCCAATGTCCTGGGCGTGGAGAAAGAGACCGGCTTTACCCTGGGCTACGACAAATACAACTGGGAGCAGCACCCCGAACACTTTATTCTGGCCGATGTGGCTGAAACTGTAGACTTCGGTGAGGGGAAGAAAAACATCTACGCCCTCGAAAACACCGAGATTCTGGTCCAGCAGGATAAAGAGGTTCAGATGGCAGTCAACGCCTTTGGCAGCGGCCGCGGCGTTTATATCTCCGGCCTTCCTTATTCCTTTGAAAACAGCCGTGTGCTGTATCGGGCGATCCTGTGGGCTTCCCACGGAGAGGACACGCTCCGCAAGTGGTTCTCCACCAACTATAACGTCGAGGTTCACGCCTTCGTCGCCAACGGCAAGTACTGCGTGGTCAACAACACCTACGTTCCCCAGGATACCACCGTATACACGGACAGCGGCAGCTTTGAACTGCATCTGGACGCAAACGAAATCAAATGGTATAATCTATAAGAAGAAAAGGGCTGTTAAAAAGTCGCGTCGATCGACATTCTTTCTTAACAGCCCTTTCTTTATGATCGACAGAAGACCATTATGGAGGTTTTTGATATGGAGCAACGACCCAATATTATTCTGCTGATGGCAGACCAGCTCCGGGGCGACTGTCTGGGCATTGCCGGGCATCCGGATGTGAAAACGCCCTTCCTGGACGCACTGGCCGCGGAGGGTGTCCGCTATCCCAACGCCTACTCCGCATGCCCCACCTGTGTTCCCGCCCGGGCAAGCCTTTATACCGGTATGTCCCAGGCCCACACGGGCCGGGTGGGCTATGAGGACCTGGTTCCCTGGAATTATGCCCACACCCTGGCCGGAGAGCTGAGCAGGGCAGGCTACTATACCCAGTGTATTGGAAAGATGCACGTCCACCCCCTGCGAAATAATCTGGGCTTCCACGATGTGCGGCTCCACGACGGGTATCTGCACGCCTACCGCAGGCCCACCACCCCCAGCTTTGAGGACCAGCGGGTCGCGGATGATTACTATTGGTGGCTCAAGCAGCAGCTGGGCGCGGACGCGGACCCGGTGGATACGGGGCTGGACTGCAACAGCTGGGTGGTGCGCCCCTGGATCTACGAGGAGAAATACCATCCCACCAACTGGGTCGCCAGCGAATGTCTGGATTTCCTGCGCCGCCGAGACCGGTCCCAACCTTTCTTCCTGATGGCCAGCTTCGTGCGGCCCCATCCGCCCCTGGACGCGCCGGAATACTATCTGAATCTGTACAAGGATCGTCCGCTGGCAGCGCCCTGGCGGGGAGACTGGAATGACACCGCACGCTGGCTCCGGGACGGCCACAGCTACCACGCCCAATCCTGCCCCTCGGACGAAAGCTATATTCACCAGCTGCGGGCGGGCTACTACGCCGCCATCACCCACATGGACCACCAGATCGGACGGCTGATCTCCGCGCTTGTAGAGCAGCAGCTCATGGATAATACGGTGATCCTGTTTGTGTCCGACCACGGGGAGATGCTGGGCGACCACCTGATGTTCCAGAAGGCAAAGCCCTTCCAGGGCGGTATTCAGGTGCCGCTGTTCCTCTCCGGCCCGGAGCGGTATGTGGGCAAGCACGGCACTATCCACAATGATCTGGCGGAGCTGCGGGACGTGATGCCCACTCTGCTGGAGCTGGCGGGCGCGCCGATTCCGGAGACAGTGGACGGCAAGAGCCTCCTGCACCCGGTAGACCGGGAATACCTTCACGGTGAGCACACACTGGGGCAGGACTCCATGCACTTCATCGTAACGAAGGACGACAAATACATCTGGTACTCCCAGACGGGGAAGGAGCTGTATTTCGACCTGCGGGAGGACCCCCACGAGACGAAAAACGTGCTGGAGTCCCATCCCCAGCGGGTGGCCCTGCTTCGCGGAAAGCTGATTGAAGCGCTGAAGGGCAGGGAAGAGGGCTATACGGACGGAACCTCCCTCATTGTAGGGCGGCCGCCTCTGACCGTACTGGCCCATACTAATTCCCTATGAGGCAGCTCCAGCTATTGGTAAAGCCCGCCTCCGGCTTCTGCAATATGCGCTGCCAATACTGCTTCTACCGAGACGAACAGGAAAACCGCGCCTGTCCAGACAGCAGCATGATGTCGCTTTCTACAGCCGAGACACTCATCCGCCAGTGCTTCGCGGAGCTTAACCCGGGCGGCAGCCTCTCCCTCGCCTTCCAGGGCGGGGAACCTACCCTGGCGGGGCTGGACTTCTTCCGGTTCTTCACGCAGACCGTTCGGAAATACAATCAGAAGCACGTCCGCGTCCAGTATGCCATCCAGACAAACGGGCTTGCCATTACGGAGGACTGGGCCGCGTTCTTTCGGGAGGAAGGCTTTCTGGTTGGTGTCAGCCTGGACGGCATTCCCTCCGTCCACGACGCGCTGCGGCTGGATGCCGGCGGTGGGGGAACCTGGGAACGAGTTTCGCAGGCTCTGACCCTGCTGAATCAATACCAGGTCCCGTGCAACCTCTTGTGCGCTGTCACCAAGCGGCTGGCGAAAAAGGCAGCCGGTGCCTATCGGACCATGAAGGAAACCGGAATCCGCTATTTCCAGTTCATCGCCTGCCTGGATCCGCTGAATGTCCCCCGGGGAAAGGAGGACTATTCCCTCTCCTCGGAGCTGTACGGTCAGTTCTTGTGCTGCCTGTTTGATGAATGGTATCGGGATTGGAAATCCGGCAGCTATGTCAGCATCCGTCTGTTTGAAGACTACATTCATCTGCTCATAGGCAGCCCGGCAAGCACCTGCTCTACCACCGGTGCCTGCGGGGCCTATCTGGTGGTAGAGGGCGGCGGCGCTGTCTACCCGTGCGACTTCTTCTGCCTGGATGCGTACCGGCTTGGGACGGTCAGGGAAGATTCCTTCCGAGCCATGCTCTCCGGCGAAACAATGCGCGTCTTTCTCACCGACGGCTGGAAAACCCCTGCGGCGTGCCGCTCCTGTGAATGGGTACGGTTGTGCCGGGGAGGCTGTAAGCGTGACCGGATCGTCGCGGACAATTCCAATTACTACTGCAAGGCTTTTCAGCGCTTTTTCCCCTATGCGCTGCCCAGAATGTACGAAATCGCGCAGGCTTTGCGGCTGCGCCGCTGATCGCGGAGCAGTTTTCAAAGGAGACTGATTCCATTGGACAAACGAAAAAAATACTGGCAGCTGTTCCTCTCCACCTTCAAGCTCAGCGCCTGCACCTTCGGCGGCGGCTTTATAATTATTCCGCTGATGCGCAAGCGCTTTGTGGAAGGGTTGCATTGGATTGAGGAGGAGGAAATGCTGGACCTGACCGCCATTGCCCAGTCCAGCCCCGGCTCCATCGCCATCAATGCCTCCATTCTGGTGGGCTACCATGTGGCCGGGATCCCCGGCGCGCTGATCACCGTGGTGGGTGCGGCCCTGCCGCCGCTGATCATCATTTCCATCATCTCCGCTTTTTACCAGGCCTTCCGCTCCAATAGGTATGTGAGCATGGCCATGGCCGGAATGCTGGCGGGGGTAGCGGCGGTGATCTTCGACGTGGTCATCAATATGGCCTGGCCCATCCTCAAAAAGAAGCGATGGCTGCCCATCGTCGTCATGCTGGCATCCTTCGTGGCGACCCGGTTTTTCTCCGTGAATATCATTGTGATCATCCTGGTCTGCGGGGTCATCGGTGCGCTGGATACCCTGTATCTGCAAAAGAAGGAGGGGGCCAAATGATCTATCTGGAGCTGTTCTGGAGCTTTTCCCAGGTGGGCCTGTTCAGCATCGGCGGCGGCTATGCCGCCATGCCCCTGATTCAGAACCAGGTGGTGGACATTCACCCCTGGCTGACCATGACGGGCTTTGCCGACATTATGGCCATCGCCGAAATGACTCCCGGCCCCATCGCCCTGAATGCCGCCACCTTCGTGGGTATTCAGGTAGCGGGCCTGCCGGGAGCGCTGATCGCCACCATCGGCTGTATCTTCCCCTCCTGCGTCATTGTCATGACCCTGGCCTATGTGTACTACCGCTTCCGGGGCCTCAGCATCGTGCAGGGCGTTCTGGCGGGCCTTCGTCCCGCGGTGATCGCCATGATCGCCTCCGCGGGCATTTCCCTGCTGATCCTGGCCCTCTACGGCCAGCGCACCCTCCCGGCGGATTTGGGCAGCTTTGACCTGATCGCCCTGGTGATCTTCCTCGCCGGCTTCTTCGTCCTGCGCAAATGGAAGCCCAGCCCCATCAAGGTCATGGCCGGAGCGGCCCTGGCAGGGGTAGTGCTGTACAGTCTGGCCGCGTAAAAATCGCCGCACGTCCGCAGTTCCCTGTGGAGACCACAGACGCACGAGGAATATCTGGTTGCAACTATGACGGATGAGCAAAAAACACCCTTGACAAATTTCGTCTCAGGTACACGCCCCGACAGAAAATGATTTGATTTTATTTGGCGGCTTACGCCGCCAAACTCTGCGAGGCTTTTTTGATAAGCTGTGGGCAGCCGTAAAATGGCTGTCCTGTCCTTGGGGCCTTGGGTTCCATTGCCAGCATTGTGTCTCTCGTGCTGTATCTGCACGATAAAAAGAAGTGAGCCGTCTGTCGCTAGCAGACGGCTCATGTGCTGAGGGTTAATCTCTCGGTGCTGTAAGCCATATGTAGTGTGGCAACCGTCGGGTTTCCACCACGGGGAGGTGCCTGTTTGCAGCGGGCATCTCCTTGTACGCTTATTATAGACCGGCAGCAAGAAAAAGTCAAGGCCCCGATGGCGTGCACCGTCGGGGCCTTGTGTTCTGCTTGAAAAGCGCCTTAGCCGTTCCGCACGGTCATGAACAGGCTCTCCATCTCCCGGGAGGTTTCCTCGGGCAGGAAGTCGAAGGAGGTGGCGTTGCGCAGCTGCTCCTCACTGGGATAGGCCACTTCATTGGCAACCAATTCGGCATCCAGGTACTGCTTGGCCTCGGTTTCCGGCACGGAGTAGCCCAGGAAGTCCAGGTTCTTGGCGCAGATCTCGGGGTCGATCAGGAAGTTGATGAAGGTCTCGGCGGCTTCCTTCTCCTTGGCGCAGGTGGGGATGCAGATGCCGTCTACAAAGATGTTGTAGCCCTGGTCCTCGGGGCGGAAGAACCGGAGGTCCGGGTTCTCCTCCACCATGGTCAGATAGTCGCCGGCATAGTAGGGGGCGATCCAGGCCTCCTCGTTCTCCATGGCGTCGAAGATCTGGTCCATGACGTACTGCTGCACAACAGGCTTCTGCTCGGCCAGCTTGTCGGCGCAGGCCTGAAGCTCGGCGGAGTCGGTGGAGTTCACGGAGTAGCCCAGCAGATACTCGGCAATGCCGAAGGCATCCCGGGAATTGTCGAACATCAGGATCTTCCCGGCGTACTTCTCATTCCACAGCAGCTCCCAGCCGGTGACATCGGCCTCGTCCACGTACTTGCTGTTGTAGATGATGCCGGTGGTGCCCCAGGTGTAGGGTACGGAGAACTTGTCCTCCGGGTCAAAGGCCAGGCCCCGGTAGGCATCGTCAATATACTGGGCGTTGGGGATGTTGTCGTAGTTCAGCTCCTGAAGCATACCCTCCTGGCGCATCCGGCCGATCATATAGTCAGAGGGGATGACCACGTCCACGGTGATGCCGCCGTTTTTCAGCTTGGCATACATGGTCTCGTTGGAATCGAAGGTGGAGTACTGAACCTTGATGTTGGGGTACTTCTTCTCGAACTCTGCGATCACATCGATGGAGCCATCGTCTCCCTCGGAGATATACTGGCCCCAGTTGTAGACGTAGATGGTGGTCTTTTCGCTGCTCTTCCCGCAGCCTGCGCACAGGCAGACCAGGGTGGCAAGGACAAGGAAGACGGAAATTACTTTCTTCATAGCTTTTCTCTCCTAAATGGTAAAATAATAAGATGATAGTAGTCGGCTGAAAATTTACCCGTAGGGGCCGATGCCCACATCGGCCCGCAGCCTCAATGCTTTTTCCGGTCGGCGATTTTTTTGCGGTCCGCAAAGAGCTGCATGAGGTTCATGGCGGTCATCAGCACGAAGATCAGCAGGAACAGCAATGTGAACATGGCGTAGATTTTGGGCTGAATGGGCTTTTTCGTGTAGGAATAGATTTCCACAGGCAGTGTTACAAAATCCAGACCGGTGACGAAATAGCTGATGACGAAGTCATCCAGGCTCATGGTAAAGGCCATGATGGCCCCGGACACCACGCCGGGCATGATCTCGTGGAGGGTCACCCGGAAGAAGGCCTGCCAGGGGGTGCAGCCCAGGTCCATGGCCGCGTCCGTCAGAGAGGTGTCCATCTGCTTGAGCTTGGGCATGACGTTTAAAATCACGTAGGGCAGATTGAAGGTCACATGGGCAATGAGCAGCGTCCAGAAGGTCAGGCTGTTCCGCTGGCCCAGCATCTTCGTGCCTACAAAGACGAACAGCAGGCTCAGAGACACACCGGTGACGATATCCGGGTTGGTCATGGGGATATCCGTCAGGGTCATGGCCGCCTTGCGCATTTTGGGGTTCAGGTTGTGAATGCCCACGGCGGAAATCGTACCGAAAATTGTGGCGATGAGGCTGGCAAGGATGGACACCAGCAGGGAGTTGCCCAGCAGCTTTAATAGGCTCCGGTCCTGGAAAAGCCGCTCATACTGCCGCAGGGTGAAGCCCTGGAATTCCGTGATGTCCTTGCCGGTGTTGAAGGAGGCCACGATCAGCACGGCCATGGGGATATACAGGAAGATGAAGATCAGGACGGTCATGATCCTGTTGGTTCGTTTCATACCACCACGCCTCCTTCCGCCTCGTCACCGCCGAAGCGGTTCATAATGCCGGTGCATACGAACACCAGCACCATCAGCACCAGGCTCAGGGCCGCGCCCAGGTTGGGGTTGTTGCCCTGCTTGAACTGCCGCTCGATGACGTCGCCGATGAGCACCGTGTCGGTGCCGCCCAGTTTCTGGGAAATGTAGAAGGTGGACACAGCGGGCACGAACACCATGGTCATGCCGGAGAGAATGCCCGGCATACTCAGGGGCAGGACCACCTTGCCGAAGGTCTGGGCAGGGGTGCAGCCCAGGTCCTCTGCCGCCTCAATGAGCCGCTTGTCGATTTTCAGAATCGTGGCGTACAGGGGCAGGATCATATAGGGCAGATAGTTATACACCATGCCGAGAACCACCGCACCGGGGGTGCGGATCAGGGTCAGCCGGGGCAGGCCCAGCTTGGAAAGCAGGGTGTTGATAATGCCCGTATCCTGCAGCAGGCCCACCCAGGCCAGGGTGCGCAGCAGAAAGCTCATGCACATGGGCAGCATCACCAGCATATACAGGAACTTCTGGGCCGTGGGGCTTCTGTGGGCGATATAGTAGGCCACGGGATAGCCCAGCAGCAGGCAGATAAAGGCGGACACCAGGGAATACCCGATGGATTTCCACAGAACGGGCAGATACATGCCCAGGCTCTTCACATTGCCCAGGGAGAAGGCCCCGGTGGCGGGGTCTGTCAGGGCATAGTAGGCAACCACGCCCAGGGGAATCAGGGTAAACACCACCATCCAGACGAGGTATGGGGTGCTCAGCAGCAGAGATTTAGTCTTCTTCATTCCCGGCATCCTCCGTCAGCTCGTCATACTCGGCGGAGTAGGAGCTGTAGTCGCCAAACAGGCCGGAGTATTCACTCTTATGCATGATGTGAATATCCTCCGGGTTCAACCGAATGCCGATGGTGGAGCCGACGGCGTGGTAATCCGTGGTCTGGATCAGCCACTTGAAGCCCTTGAACTCCACGATGATGTCATAGTTCAGGCCCTTGAAGGTGATGCCGGTGACGGTTCCCACCAGATGGCCCTCGGAAGCCTGCACAATATCGATATCCTCGGGGCGGATGACCACGTCCACGGGCTCGTTCTTCTCAAAGCCCTTGTCTACGCACACAAAGGTCCGGCCAAAGAACTGCACCCGGTAGTCCTCCAGCATCACGCCGTCGAGGATATTGCTTTCACCGATGAAGTCTGCCACAAAGGCATTCTTGGGCTCGTTGTAGATATCCTCGGGCCTGCCGATCTGCTGGATGCGGCCCTTGTCCATGACAACGATGGTGTCGGACATGGACAGTGCCTCTTCCTGGTCGTGGGTCACATAAATAAAGGTAATGCCCATGGCCTGCTGGATGCGCTTCAGTTCATTCTGCATGTCCTTGCGCAGCCGCAGGTCCAAAGCACCCAGAGGCTCGTCCAGAAGCAGTACCTTGGGGCGGTTCACCAGGGCGCGGGCAATGGCCACACGCTGCTGCTGGCCGCCGGACAGGGCGTCGATTCGCCGGTTTTCATAACCCTTGAGACTGACGATTTCCAGCATTTCCCGCACTCGCTGGTCTATTTCCGCTTTGGGAACCTTGTTGATTTTAAGACCGAATGCCACGTTATCATAAACGTCTAAGTGCGGGAACAACGCATATCGCTGAAATACCGTATTGATCTGCCGCTTATAGGGCGGTACATCATTGATCGTTTTCCCATCAAATGTCACCGTGCCGGATGTGGGCGTTAGAAAGCCGCCGATGATCCGCAGTGTGGTGGTTTTGCCGCAGCCGGAGGGGCCGAGCAGGGTTAAAAATTCGTGATCGTTGATGTAAAGATTGATGCCGTCGAGAATGCGTTCCCCGTCGAACTCCATGGTAAGATCCCGGAGCCTGATGAGTTCCTTGGACATTATCCTCCCCCGTTTCTTTTTATCAAAAATATGTCGAAAAACGACAGTATAACTATATCGCATTTTTCCCGGTTGTCAATAAAATTTTCATGGGAAAACGTAAAGTTTAGGTATCAATTTCTCCTAACCTTCCCCAGCGGGGAAGGGGGACCGCCGCAGCGGTGGAAGAGGGGCGTTGCGGGAGTGAGCGGTTCGTATGTTGCGTTTTTTCCCACTGCTCCCGCTCATTACGCCCCTCCTCAGTCAGGGCTGCGCCCTGCCAGCTCCCCCGTAGGGGAAGCTTTTTCTCCCAACCTTCCCCGATGAGGAAGGTTAAGGATTTTTCAGCTCCCCTGATTAAACACGGGAAAACCTGGCTATACTCAGCCTCGGAGGTGCTGAAAAATGCGCAATAACAAAACCTTCGGAATCGGAGGAAAGGGCTACTACATAGCCCTGGTCCTGTGTGCGGCAGCTATCGGGATCACGGGCTATGTGTACCGGAACAATCAGAAGAAGGTGGAGCAGGTCTCCCTGCTGGAAACCCAGGAGGTGGTGCTCCGGACCGGTGAAACCACTGCGGCGGCCACGGAGCAGCCGGAAACAAAGGGGACCGCCCCCAGCCGGGCGGAAACCCAGCCGCCCCAGACCCAGGCGACGGTCCCCTCGAAGCCATTGAAAACCGGCCTGCCGGTTCAGGGCAGCGAGGCCGCCGTCTACTCCATGGACGCGCTGAGCTACAATGAGACCACCCGGGACTGGCGGGTGCACAATGGCGTGGACTACGGCGCGGAGGCGGGAACCCCCGTCCTGGCGGCAGCCGACGGGACCGTGACGGCGGTGAAGGAGGATGATCTCATGGGCTGCACCCTGGTGCTGCGCCACAGCGGCGGCTATGAGACCACCTATTCGGGCCTTGCCCAGATGCCGGAGCTGGCAGTGGGGGAGACGGTGGAGCTGGGAGAGCAGATCGGCGAGGTCGGGACAAGCGCCCTGGCAGAAACCGCCCTTGGCCCCCATGTCCATTTCTCCGTCACCTATCAGGATATGCCCATGAACCCGGAGGATTTCCTCTCCTAGCTTTCCCTGCACCATTTTCCTTGACAACCCACTTGCTCTGTGCTATAATGCGAAACAATGAGCAAAGGCGCTCGTTTTCTTCGGAAAAGCTCTTTTTCCGAGGGGAACGGGCGCTTTCTTTTTTGAAAAAGTTCGTTGACATGCATAAAGCAAGAGGACGAAAGCAAGGGGGATTCCGGCAGAACAACACAGGCAAGCGCTGAAAAAAGAAAGCATGGCCCCCGGTTGGGAGCCGAAAGGAGAAGCAAATGAGAGAAATAAACCGCAAGCTGGTGCTGGAAGACGGCAGCGAATACTATGGCTGCGCCTTTGGAAGCAATATTGACCGGGTCTGTGAGATCGTCTTCAATACCTCCATGTCCGGCTACCAGGAAATTGTCTCCGACCTGAGCTATACGGACCAGATGGTGGTCATGACCTATCCCTTAATTGGCAACTACGGCATGGCCGAGGACGACTACGAGTGCAAGTTCCCCTCCATCGGCGGCCTGTGCTGCTATGACTATAACGACACCCCCTCCAATTTCCGCTGGGTGAAGACCCTGTCCGAATCCCTGGAGGAGTACAATATCCCCGGTATTTCCGGCATCGATACCCGGAAGCTCACCCGCAGCATCCGGGACCTGGGCTCCCGAAGAGTGCTGATCACCGCCCCGGATACCCCGGTGGAAAAGGCTCTGGAAATCATCGCCGCCACCCCTGTGCCCCACGACGCGGTGTCCCGGGTCAGCTGCAAAAAGCGCTGGTATTCCCGGACGGCGGATGCAAAATACAACGTGGTGGCCATCGACTGCGGTATGAAGCTGAACATCATCCGCTCTTTGAATCAGTTCGGCTGCAATGTCACCGTGGTCCCCTATAATACCGGCGTGGAGGAGATCCTGTACATGAAGCCTGACGGTGTGTTCCTCTCCAACGGCCCCGGAGACCCCACGGATGTGGTGGAGGTCATCGACACCGTCAAGGCCCTGCGGGGACAGACGCCCATCTTCGGCATCTGCCTGGGCCACCAGATCCTCTCCCTGGCCTACGGCGGCGAGACCTACAAGCTGAAATTCGGACACCGGGGCGGCAACCACCCTGTGAAGAACCTGCAAACGGGGAAAATTGAGATCACCTCCCAGAACCACAGCTATGCCGTGGTTCCGGAGAGCCTGGAAAAGACCCCTCTGGAAGTTACCCATATCAACCTGCTGGACGGAACCGTGGAGGGCGTGGCCTGCAAAGAGGACCGGGCCTTCTCCGTCCAGTACCACCCGGAGAGCGCCCCCGGTCCCCAGGACAGCCGATACCTGTTCCGGCAATTCATCACACTTATGGAGGAGGGCAAGCACCATGCCTAAGAGAACCGACATCAAGAAGGTCCTGGTCATCGGCTCCGGCCCCATCGTCATCGGCCAGGCGGCGGAATTCGACTATGCCGGTACCCAGGCCTGCCTGGCGCTGCGGGAAGAGGGCTACTATGTGATCCTGGCCAACTCCAACCCGGCAACCATCATGACCGATACCACCATCGCAGACAAGGTGTATATGGAGCCCCTGACCCTGGAATATCTGGCTCGTATCTGCCGCTATGAGCGGCCGGACGCCATCGTCCCCGGCATCGGCGGCCAGACGGGGCTGAATCTTGCCATGCAGCTTGCCAAAAAGGGCGTGCTGCAGGAGTGCGAAATTGAGCTGCTGGGCACCAGCGTGGAATCCATCGAAAAGGCCGAGGACCGGGAGCTTTTCAAGGAGCTGTGTGAAGCCATCGGCGAGCCGGTGGTGCCCTCTCAGATCACCTACTCCGTGGAGGAGGCCGTGGCGGCGGCGAAGGAAATCGGCTATCCCGTCATTCTGCGCCCTGCCTTTACCCTGGGCGGCACCGGCGGCGGCTTTGCGGACGACGAGGATGGCCTGCGCGCCATGATGAAAACCGCCCTGGCCCTGTCTCCCGTCCACCAGGTGCTGGTGGAGAAGAGCATCAAGGGCTACAACGAGGTGGAGTACGAGGTCATCCGGGATGGAGCGGATACGGCCATCACCGTGTGCAATATGGAAAACATGGATGCCGTGGGCATTCACACCGGCGACTCCATCGTGGTGGCCCCCAGCCAGACCCTGACCAATAAGGAATACCACATGCTCCGGGACAGCGCCCTGAAAATTATCCGGGCGCTGGATGTGAAGGGCGGCTGCAATGTACAGTTTGCCCTTGACCCCCATTCCTTCCGGTACTATGTCATCGAGGTCAATCCAAGGGTATCCCGGTCCTCCGCCCTGGCCTCCAAGGCCACGGGCTACCCCATCGCCCGGGTCTCGGCCAAAATCGCCGTGGGTATGAACCTGGATGAGATCCGCCTGGCCAACACTCCCGCCTGCTTTGAGCCCACATTGGACTATGTGGTCACCAAAATGCCCCGGTTCCCCTTTGACAAGTTCCCCACCGCCTCCAATTTCCTGTCCACCCAGATGAAGGCCACCGGTGAGGTGATGAGCGTGGGCAGGTGCTGGGAGGAGAGCCTGCAAAAGGCCATCCGTTCCCTGGAGGACGGGGCCTACGCCCTGCGCCTTCCCAAATTTGCGGACTGGTCCGATGTGTCATTGCTGGACTATGCGGCCAAAGGCCCCTCGGACCGTATCTATGCCCTGGGAGAGCTATTGTACCGGGGGATGGATCTGGCGAGAATCTGCGATGCCACGGCCATCAGCATTTTCTTCCTCAGCAAGCTGAAAAACATCACCCAGTTCGAAAAGGAGCTGGAGGAGAATCCCGGGAGCCTGCCCCACTTGAAGCAGGCAAAGTGCCTGGGCTTCTCCGACCGGCGGATTGCCGCTCTGTGGCACACATCGGAGCGGGAAATTTACGAAACGCGCTGCCGGGAAAATCTCTTCCCGGTGTACAAGATGATCGATACCTGCGCCAGCGAGTTTGAGAGCTACGTGCCCTATTTCTACTCCACCTATGCCCAGGAGAATGAGTCTGTGGTTACGGACCGGAAGAAGATCATCGTCCTGGGCTCCGGCCCCATCCGCATTGGCCAGGGCGTGGAGTTCGACTATTCCACCGTCCATGCCCTGCGGACCATCCGCAGCGCGGGCTACGAGGCCATTGTCATCAACAACAACCCGGAAACCGTCTCCACAGACTATACCGCCGCGGACAAGCTGTACTTTGAGCCCCTGACCACGGAAGACGTGATGAACATCATCCATCTGGAGAAGCCTCAGGGGGTCATCGTCTCTCTGGGCGGCCAGACGGCGGTGAATCTGGCCCAGAGCCTTGCGGACCGGGGGGTGAACATCATCGGAACGGACTGCGCCGCCATTGAAAAGGCAGAGAACCGGGATGCCTTCGATGCCCTCATCCGCGCCCTGCACATTCCCAACCCTAAGGGCGAGGCCGTGACGGACATTGAATCCGGTGTGGCGGCAGCGGAGCGCATTGGCTATCCCGTGCTGGTGCGGCCCAGCTTCGTCTTGGGCGGCCGGGCCATGGAGATCGTAGCCAATGAAGAAATGCTGCGGCGGTATCTGCGCAATGCCGTGGAGATCGACGAGAAGCGCCCGGTGCTCATTGACCGCTATATCGTGGGCAAGGAGGTGGAGGTGGACGCCATCTGCGACGGAGAGCAGGTGTTCCTCCCGGGCATTATGGAGCTGGTGGAGCGCACCGGCGTTCACTCCGGCGACTCCATCTCCGTGTATCCGCCCTACAGCCTTTCACAAACCGTGAAGGACCGGATCGCGGACTATACGGAAAAGCTGGGCCTGGGCATCGGCATCAAGGGCCTGTTTAACATCCAGTTTATTGTGGATAAGAAGGGCGATGTGTACATCATCGAGGTCAACCCCAGAGCCTCCCGCAGCGTGCCGTTTTTGAGCAAGTCCACCGGGGTAAACCTGGTGGAGATGGCCACCAGGGTCATGCTGGGCCAGTCCCTTGCCCAACAGGGAATTGGGAACTTGCATCTTCCGGAGAAGCCCATCTGGTACGTCAAGGCCCCGGCCTTCTCCTTTGCCAAGCTGGGGGGCATGGATACCTACCTGTCCCCGGAGATGAAGTCCACCGGCGAGGCCATCGGCTACGACCGGAAGCTGAACCGGGCGCTCTATAAGGCCCTGCAGGCCTCCGGTATTAAGATGAAGGAATACGGCACGGTCATCGTCACCCTGGCGGACGAGGACAAGGAGGAGGGCCTGCCCCTGGCCCGCCGGTTCTATCAGATGGGCTTCAACATCGAGGCCACCGAGGGCACGGCGGCTTTTTTGAAAAAGCACGGCATCCGTACCCGGGTGCGCCGAAAGCTCAGCGACGGCAGCAATGAGATCCTCACCTCCATCCGGACCGGCTTTGTCAGCTATATCCTGAACACCCGCTCCATCTTCTCCCGGGAGCACTATGACGACGGCCGGGCCATCCGGGAGTGCGCGGTCCAGAACGGCGTGAACACCTTCACCTCTCTGGACACCGCCCGCATCGTCCTGGACGCCCTGGAAGAGGTCATCCCGGAGATTCATACCATTGATGAGAATGTGTAAAATGAACTTCGTTGCTGTAAAAGAAAAGATAAGGTCGAGCGAACGGGGATTGAAAAATAGGGAACTTTACGCTATAATTTAATAGATAAAAGTTCCCTAGGAGGTGCCGCATGAACAACAACTATCCCCAGATTCAAGAGCTGCTGCATCAAAAGGCTGACTATCAGGCACGGCTGAATTTATTGCCATACGATGGGTCTCCGGAAATCAAAGAAGATGGCAGCAACAAATATCTGTATATTCGCAAGCGCATTGGGTCGAGACTCAGTTCAACCTATGTGGACGTATATTCTGACACTCTGTATCAGCTGCTGCTTCGCAATGCCCGCGATGCAAAGGAATATCGGAAAAATATTCGGCGGCTGGACAAAGAATTGGCGCAGCTGGGGTATACAGATCAGGAGATTTCACCCCGTGTGCAGTTAAATCTTGATTTTGCCCGGGCCAACATGAAGTCCAATATCTACGATCAGGCAATTTTGGAAGGTGTGGCAACCAGCTTTCCGCAAACAGAGGATATTATTGATAATGGCATCGTCAACGGCATGACCGCAACGGATGTGCAGAAAATACTAAATCTGAAACACGCCTGGGAGTTTATTCTTGACCGGGATGTGATCACCTACCCCAGTGACTATTCGATTCTGTGCCACATTGCAAAGCTGGTGAATGAAGGCTTCTTTCAGGACGGCGGCAGAATTCGGGGTGTTCCTTTGACGATTGGCGGTTCCAGCTATGTTCCGCCGTTGCCGATTGAAACGGTAATCAAAGAGCACCTGGAGGACATTCTGAAACGAGAGCTGCCTCCCGACGAAAAGGCGATTCAGCTTTGCCTTTACTGCATGAAAGCCCAGATATTCACCGACGGAAATAAACGTGCTTCTGTCATCTTTGCAAATCATTATCTCATCTCACAGGGTGGGGGAATGCTGATTATCCCGGAAAAAGAGGTACCGGAATTTAAGCGGCTTCTTGTGGCCTTTTACGAGGACAGAAGTGATGACATCCTTGCCTTCATGAAAGAAAGCTGTGTGAAAACCTTTTGAACTAGGGAACATTTTTGAAATATTTTTATTAAAAAGTTCCCTAGTCCTTGGCCTGCGAAAAATGGGCGAATTGGCCTTAGGCTGGATGGTATTGCAGCAAAAGAAGGGGCTGTTAGAAAACGCTCTGTCATTGCGAACCAGCGCGCACGCTGGTGTGGCAATCCCCCGGATTTTCAAACATCTTGGCCGTAAAACCAAGCTGTTTCCATCCAACCGGGGGGCTGCCACACCAGTGACGTCGGTCACTGGTTCGCAGCGACATACTTTTCTAACAGCCCCCTTTTTACGCTTATTTTATTCCTTCACAAACGCAATGGCGTCCCGGTTGCCCACGGCGCAGAAGACGGCGCTGTCCTGGAAGGTGCGCAGCATTGTTACAAGCCCTTCCAGGTCTTCCCGGGTGGTGTGCAGAAGCTCGCGGCGGATGCGCAGAATGTCGGCATGGGAAACGCCCCGCAGGTAGCGGCTGCATTCCAGCGACAGGGCGGTGGAGGGGCCTACCAGAGGATCGGTGGTGTTGACGGTGCCGATGACGGTGCTCTCCAGATCCTCGCCCTGCTTCAGCCAGTCCTCCAGGAAGTCTGCCATGGCGGCGAAGGCGGCCCTGGTCCCGGGCAGGTTGGGGTCACGGTAGGAGTAGCAGCAGACGTTGCCGTCAGACCCGGCCTTCATGCCCGTGCCGTAGGCGCCGCCCCGAACCCGGACGGCGTTCCACAGGTAGCCATAGGTCATCAGCGAGGCCAGTACGGAAACGCTGCCGGTGTAGCCGCTGCCAATGGCATAGAGGTTAGCGCCCAGGGCGCTGTAGCCCACATCGGAGGCAATCTCAATGGCGGCGGGCGTTTTCTCGAAGGCGGGAACCTGGGCGGGAGCCCCAACAGGGCTCTCCGGCAGGGCGGCGCGGAGGGTATCCACCAGGCCGCGGTCGAGCCTGCCCGTATAGGCGGTGAAGAGTCGGTTTCCGGCAAAGGCCTTTTTCGCCAGGGCGGACAGCGCATCGCACAGGGCGCTGTCCCGGAAGCGCCGGGTCAGGGCCTCCAGCCAGGTTACATAACTCTCACCCTCCAGGCACTCCCGCAGGGCGGCGTCCTTGGAGAAGGGGGCCATGGCCTTGTAGATGGCGAACATGTGGCCGCTGCTGACCAGGGCCTGCTTGTAGTAGTAGCTGCCCTGGCCGATGATCTCGGCAATGCGGTCTGCCTCGTCATAGCGTGTTTCGGTCAGCAGTTCGGTCAGCAGGGCCAGGGCCTTGGGAGCGTTCTCCTCCAGCATGGCAGCGGAGACCACCAGATAGGGCTTGCACACATCCAGCTGCTTCGGCGGGGCGATGCGCTCAATGCCTGCGGACAGGTGGCCCAGGTTGGCCTTGATGCGGGTTTGCAGGTCCTGGGCAGAGGTGCGGGCCGTGTGCAGCTTGCCGAAGCAGTCGGAGAGCACATTCAGCAGCCGCAGCTGCTCCAAATCCAGATCGGACACATCGAAGAAGAGCTTCAGGTACGTAATGCCGTTGGATTCGGTCTGCACCTGCAAAAGCCCATCTTTTTCCAGCTTCACCGGGGTTTCGGGCACATCCTCGGCCACATCGGAAAGGGACAGCGTGGGCAGAGCGGCCAGGGCCTCGGGGGAATCCGGAGCTTTCTGCCAGTCGCCCATGGCTTTAAATGCCGCATAGGCCTTCTCCCGGGCGGCAGCGTCCCAGTGGGCAATGTCGGCTTCCAGGCGGGCCTGCTCGGCGGCCTGGTCCTCCTGGGCCTTGGTCTCGGAGGGCAGCAGATAGACCTTGCAGAGCTTGGCCCCATCGCCCAGCAGCTCCGCCAGCAGGTCTGCAAAGCAGCTGCCGTCCACCTTCCGGCGCAGCGCGTCGTAAATTCCGGCGGTTTCGATATAGGTCAGGGGGTCGTCGCCGTAGAGCCAGCCGTCCAGGGCCGTCAGCCCCAGGATCAGGCCGTAGGGCTCCTCAATCTCCCGGCTGGAGAAGGCCATCCGCTCCAATTCCGCCAGCAGGGCTTCCTTGTCCAGACCCCCGGCGAGGATCTCCCGGACGGTGTCGCTCAGGCACTTCTCGGCCTCGGCGAATTGCGCCTGCCGGGTGTTGCGGATGCTCAGTGTGACAAAGGGCTGGAAAATGCCGTCGGTCACGGACAGGGAAACGTCCTGGCACAGGCCCTTTTCCAGGAAGGCCCGTTTCAGGGGGGCCTCGTTGGAGCCCGTCAGGTATTTTGCCAGCACCTTGGCGGCAATGACCTTTTCCGGCTCGTCGTGGCGGCACAGCACCTTGGAGAAGACCAAGTGGGCCTTGGCGTCCTCTCCGGGCTTGACGCAGTAGGAGACGGTTTTTTCCGCGGCTGTGGGCTGTTGGACCAGAAAATCAAAGTCCGGGGCGCGGTAGTCGTATTTGCTCAGGTATTCTGCGTCTATGTAGTGCAGAATTTCGTCGATGTCCATTTTGCCGTCCAGGAAGATCCGGGAATTGGAAGGGTGATAGAACCGCCTGTGGTTGGCAATGAACTGCTCGTAGGTCAGCTTGGGGATGCTCTCCGGGTGGCCGCCGCTGACGAAGCCATAGCAGTTGTTCGGGAACAGTAGCCGCATGGATTCCGTCTCCATCAGCTCATCCACGCTGGAAAACGCGCCCTTCATCTCGCTGTACACAACGCCGTTGTAGTAGGGCTGGGCCTCTGCACTGTCGAATTCGTAGTGCCAGCCCTCCTGCATGAAGATCTGGGGCTTTTCGTAGATGGCGGGGCAGAACACCGCGTCCAGGTAGACCTCCATCAGGTTGTGGAAATCCCGGTCGTTGCGGCTGCTTACGGGGTACACCGTCTTGTCCGGGTAGGTCATGGCGTTCAGGAAGGTCTGCATGGAGCTTTGCAGCAGATTCACGAAGGGCTCCCGGACGGGAAAGCGCTTGGAGCCGTTGAGCACGCTGTGCTCGAGAATGTGGAAAACGCCGGTGTCGTCCTCCGGCAGGGTCTTGAAGGCAATGGCGAAGGTCTTGTTCTCGTCCGCCCGGTCAAAATACAGGAGCTCTGCCTGGGTCTTCTCGTGGCGCAGGGTATAGAGATCGGCGTGCTTGGAGGGCACATATTCCTTTTTCACCAGCCGGAAGCCGGCGCAGGTCTGCCCGATATTCGCGGTTCTCAGCCGCAGCAATTCTGTCTGCATGGGGTTCTCCTTTTCTTTGATTCTGTTTTTAGGATACTGGGGCTATTATAGCATGAAAGAGAAAAATAAGATAGAGAAAAAACTTCCCTGATGGGAAAAGGGGAAAAGGCTTCCTTCTTTGCAAAATTACGTGAATACCGGCGAAATAATAACCATTTTTCCGGGACAAAAGCAAAGGATATTTGTAGGAGTTGACAAAACCCTTTTTGCACTATGAGACAGCAACGCGTAAAAATTGCGCACATGTCAGACCGCTTTTTCGACATTTTGAAGACAGTTGCCTTCTTTTGCTTCCCTTTGCCCAAGTGGGCGCAAGCTGTTGAAAAAATTTTCATTCTCGCTAGAATTAGTAATCGAACGGTAGATATCAAATGGAAAATGCCGTGTATGATGTATCCTATATTAAGGAGGGATGGTTCCATGACAGACCGTCAGCTGCGGCATCTGCGCAGGGAAGAGCTGATCGACATCATCTATACCCTGCAGCTCCGGCAGGAACAGCTGCAAAAGGAGAATGCAGCGCTCCGGGCAGAGCTGGAGACCCGGCAGCTCCGGGTGGAGAAGGCCGGCTCCCTGGCAGAGGCGGCCCTGGCCGTCTCCGGCGTGCTGGAAGCGGCCCAGAGGGCGGCGGACATCTATCTGACCTCCCTGGGCATTTCCAAGGAATCGAAGGAGGAACCGTGATGCGGCAGAGAAACTGCAATGCCGAGGTACCCTCCCTGGACCAGGTGAAGGCCGAGCGGAAGCGCCTGCGCTACCGCCGCCGGTATCGGCGCACCCTGGCCAGTACCCTGACGGCCCTGCTGGCTGCGGCGGCCATCGGCGTCCTGGCGGCAACGCTGTGGTTCCCGGTGCTGGAGATCCACGGCAGCTCCATGTCCCCCACCCTGCGGGATGGGCAGATCGTGGTGGCCGTCAAGAGCAGCCGCTTTTCCGAGGGCGATGTCATCGCCTTTTACCACGGCAATAAGCTGCTGGTGAAGCGCTGCGTGGCGGGGCCTTCCGACTGGGTGGACCTGGATGAGAGCGGCAACCTGTATGTCAATGGCACTTTGCTGGAGGAGCCCTACCTGACGGAAAAGGCCTTCGGCGATACCAATATCAGCCTGCCCTATCAGGTGGGCGACGGGCGATGGTTCCTGGTGGGTGACAACCGGAAAATTTCCGTGGACTCCCGGAATACGGCGGTTGGCTGTGTGGCGGGGGAACAGATCGTGGGGCGCATCGCCTTTTGTATCTGGCCGCTGTCGGACTTTGGCCTGATCGGATAAACCATTCTTTTAGTTTCGCTTTTGGAAAAGAGGTGCGGCGACTTTGCGGGACTTCGGAACCTATTCTCAGAAACGAAAAGCGGCTCTTCGCCGCAGAAATATTGTATGCATCCTGTGCGCCCTCGTGACCCTGGGGGCCGGTTGGGTGCTCATGCGCCCGGCCATTACCCTGTCGGACCAGCCGGAATGCGGCCTGGAGGCCCATACCCATACCGAGGAATGCTACACCCAGCAGATCGGCCCGGCCCCGCTGGTGTGCACCCTGGAGGAGCACGCGCACAATGACGACTGCTACGATGCAGAGGGGAATCTCCTCTGCCAGACGCAGGAGCACGTCCATTCGGAAGGCTGCTATGGGGAGCCGGTGAGCTACCCGGTTTTGACCTGTACAATCCCCGAGCACATCCACACGGACGACTGCTGCCCCATCCCGGAGCCGACCCCCGCCTATACCCTGGCGCCGGAGCTGTGCTGCGGCATGGCAGAGCACACCCATGGGGAGGGCTGCTACGATGGGGAGGACCTGATCTGCACCATCCCGGAGCACATCCATACGGATATCTGCCGGACGCAGCAGGAGCCCGGGCAGACGGAAGCGGCGGAGCAGGAGCCCCTCACACCGCTGGAAGAGTTGCGGAAGCGGCTTGGCATCGAGACGGAGGAGGACGCAGCCGCCCTGGATGGGCTGCTGGAGCGCTTCGGCCTGACCCCGGAGGAGATCCTGGAGGGGCTGGCGGAAATAGAGGCAGACCCGGAGGCGGAGAAAATCGATTCCCTGGAGGCTCTGCAAGCCCTGCTGGAGGCAGCGGCGGCGGTGGAGACTCTGGAAACGGAGGACGGAGCCTTAACCCCCAAGGAAGGCGGCGGCTATACGGCCACGGTGACAGTCGGAAATCTGACCGTAACGGTTGATACCCCAAAATGGGCAGCCGACATGGAGGGCTATAAGCTGCAAGTCACCACCTCAGATACGGAGCCGGTGAAAATGGATCATGGCAGAGTTGTGGTAGACAAAGGCATCATAGTCGAAATTCTGACAGCCGATGGTATGCCATATACTTGTGGAGAGCTTACCTTTACTGTGGACGCCGCATCGCCTATGACGGAAAGCGAGAAACCTAAGATCTATCACCATGTGGATGGTGCGTTGGCGGAATGGGACAGCTGGCAAAATGTAAAGCTGTCCGAGGACAAAAAGACACTGACAACGGGGAACCAGATCACCGCCCCGGCAGAGTTCCTGATCGACCACTGGGAGCCGCTGACGGAAACCTATCTGGACTGGCCGGGGGCCTCCTACTCCATCGGCTATATCCTCAGAAAGTACAATGTGTTTGTGCAGAATGATTACACCGGCAGCCATGTGGTTGGCCCTGTCGTTGCAGGCGGAACCGTAACACTGAACGGCCTGGGCGGTCTGTCCTACGGAAACACGTACGGAGCCCCCCACGGTGCACCAAGCTACATTGGAACTACGAAAGTCAATACGATCATTACGGCCCAACCGGACCTGCCCGTATATCTGGGGAAGGAAATGTATCCAACCGGAATCGGCGTAAATGACGGTGTCAACGGCGGCCGGGATACCGGAAACTACTGGTATGCACAGCAGTATGTGGATTTCACTGCTGCGATGAGTCAAATCCGTGCGGAGATGGCCGGTATCACCGGAACAGCCGGGGTATTGGGGGAAGACAATATCGGCAAAACCCTCAATGCGGGCAGCTGCTATGAATTCCCGGCGGGAACGTTTGAGATGGGACAAAACCTGAACCTGCTGAACGCTGCAGCCGGTCAGGATACGACCATCATCCTTCGAGGGGAAACGGTAAATATCCCCACGGTATGGTTGGACGGCAAGCAGCCGGACAGCATCGAATCCGGCCGGCAGAGCGGCATCGTCTTCCTGTGCCCGGAGGCAGCCACCGTCAACGGTACGGCGGTAACGGGCCACATTGTAGCCCCCAATGCCCATGTGGACCTGGACGGCGGCTATTTCAACGGCTGCGTCATCGCCAAGAGCCTGAAAGCGGCAGCCGAGGGCCATATGTGGGCCTACAGTGGCCAGAGAATGCCCATGACCACCAACAATTTGCAGGCGGTCAAGCTCTTAAACGGCAAGCAGATCACAGACCAGACCCTGCCGAACACGACCTTCACCTTTGACCTTTACGAAAAGAATGGGGAAGGCGGCTGGTCCGAGACCCCTGTTCAGAGCGTAAACAATGCACTCTCGGAGGTCAATTTCAAGGAAATCATCTATCAGTCACCCGGTGAGTATCTCTATAAGATTCAGGAACGGAACGAATCGGCAACCCACCCGGGAATCATGTTTGACAGCACCGTCTACTATGCCAAGGTAACGGTGACGGCTTCGGGCGGAAGCCTTCTGGCCAAGGCGACCTATTATTCCGATGAAGCCTGCCAGGACCAATTGCCAAACGCCTATTCCGTGACCTTCAACAACCGCTATGGCGGCAAGCTCCCGGACACCGGCGGCCCCGGAATGACGGTATACATTCTCCCCGGCGTTTTCTTAATGGCTCTGGCCCTCGCCGGAGCGTGCATCTCCCGGAAAAGGAGGGCAGCGTAGTTTCCCCCAAGATCGCGAAAAACAAAATTTACAAAGGAAAAGGAAGGAAAACACAATGAAACATACGAGACAGTTTTTTGCCCTGCTTCTGGCCCTGGTCCTGACCCTGGGACTGTGCGCGACGGCGTTCGCAGACGAGGCAAAGCCCGGCAGCATCACCATTTCCAACCCCGCCCAGGGGAAGACCTACGAGGTGTTCAAGCTCCTGGATGTCGCCGCGGACGAAAGCGACCTGGCAAATAACGGCTTCATCTACAAGCTGACGAACGATGATTGGGCAACCTTTATCACCACCGTCCAGGACGGCAGCGGTGCAAACTATTTTATTCTCTTTGAGAACGGCGGTAAGAAATATGTCCTGGCAAACGAAAACCTGAAGAACGGTATTGCGGATTTTGCCGCCAAGGCCAAGGCCTATGCAGAAACCAATAAGCTCGATCCAATCAAGACTGCTAAGGCTGAGGCAGAAGGCGCATTGGAAATCAGCGGCCTGGACCTGGGCTACTATCTGGTGCGGTCCGACCTGGGCATCCTCTGCTCTCTGGATACCACCGCTCCCAACGCACAGGTAAAGGAGAAGAACGAAGCAACGGTCATTGTGAAGAATGTGGAGGATACCACCAAGAAGCAGAACGTGGCTGAGATCGGTACATATGTTAAGTTTACCATCCAGATCACGGTGAAGGACAAGGCCCCTGTGAACTACAAGCTCGTGGATGAGATGACGGAAGGCCTGACCTTTGTCAAGAATGAAACCTATCCTTTGACCGTAACGGTGAATGAAAATACACTGGATGCTGCGAACTACAAAGTCACCGAGACCACCGAGCCCAGAGGTTTTACCCTTGCTTTTAACAACAATGCCGAAGGCAGCGCAAGCATCCTGAAAACCGGCGATGTGGTAACGGTCACCTATTACGCGCAGATCAATGAAAACGCCAAGATTGCCGACGAAGCCAACGTCAACAAGGCCAAGGTGGAATACGGTACGAATTCCCATACGGAGTACGACACGACCGAGACCTACGTCTGGAAGATGAACATTGTCAAGTACACCACGGTACAGGCCGCCGGCAGCGGCCAGGCAACGGAAAAGAGACTGGCCGAAGCAACCTTTAAGCTGAGCAGAGATAAAGCAGGTGCGCAAGTTATCAAGCTTGTCAAGGTTGATGACACGACCTATCGCCTGGCACTGCCCACCGAAACCGAGGGCGTTGTCGATACCGTTACCACCGGTGAGACCGGTGAGCTGGTAATCAACGGCCTGGCGGACGGCACCTACTACCTGACCGAGACCAAGGCCCCGAGGGGCTACAATCTGCTCAGAGAGCCTGTCAAGGTGAAAATTGATCATACGACCGCGAACGGCAAGCTGACGGAAACCAGCTTCGTTGCCGATCAGACGGAAACGGATACGAGCGGCGTCGTCAAGGTCGAGAACAACGCCGGCGCCGAGCTGCCCTCCACCGGCGGCATCGGCACCACCGCCTTCTATGTCCTGGGCTCCGCCATGGCCCTGGGCGCCGTGATCCTGCTGGTCACCAAGAAGCGCATGGCCGCATAACAAAGACCCATTTCTTTCCCCCTTTCATTTCTCCACGCCCCTGCGCAGGGGCGTGGGGAAACAAGGTAAAACGACAGCAGAAAGGAGAGCTCTGTATGAAAAAGAAAACGTCCGGGAAGCTGACCAATATTGTCCTGGTGCTGATTTTTCTGGCAGGGCTGTCCTTGCTGCTGTACCCCACCGTCAGCGACTATTGGAATTCCCTCCACGCCAGCCGGGCCGTTTCGGAATACGCCGAGCAGGTCAACGCCCTGGATCAGGACCGGTATAAGGACCTGTGGAAGCAGGCGGTGGACTACAACCGCACCCTTTTAGACCGGGTGAACAGCTTCACCCTGACGGAGGAGCAGCAGGAGCAATATGAAGAGCTTCTGAACCTCAGCGGCACGGGCATTATGGGCTATATCGAGATCCCCAATATCAATGTGTCCCTGCCCGTCTACCACGGCACCGCCGAATCCGTTTTGCAGATCGCTGTGGGCCATGTGGACTGGACCAGCCTGCCCGTAGGCGGCGAGGGCACCCACTGCGTGCTCTCCGGCCACAGAGGCCTGCCCAGCGCCAAACTGTTTACCAATCTGGACAAGATCGTGGAGGGGGACACCTTCTCCATCCGGGTGCTGGACGAGGTGCTGACCTACGAGGTGGACCAGATCCTCATTGTAGAGCCCACCGAGGTGGACGCGCTGCAGATCGAGCCCGGGAAGGACCTGTGCACTCTGGTGACCTGCACCCCCTATGGCATCAATACCCATAGGCTTCTGGTCCGGGGCCACCGGGTGCCCAATACACCGGAGGCGGCCAATGTGCGCCTGACCTCCGATGCCATTCAGATCGAGCCCATGCTGGCGGCCCCCCTGATGGCGCTGCCGGTTCTGATCATCTTTTTCGCGGTGCTGCTGCACACCGGCAGAAAGCACCCCTCGGAAGGAGAATCCGATGAAGAAGAGAACCTGGATACGACGGATATTCTGTAGCCTCCTGCTGCTGGTGCTGCCCCTGGCGGCTGCTGCCGGGAGCCCCTACAGCCTGGCGGTGCACTGCCGGTATGAGCAGCGTGCCGTGGCGGGCATGGAGCTGGATTTATACCGGGCGGGCAGCCTGGATAACCGGGGCCGCTTCGTCCCGGCGGAGGGGTTTGGCTCCGACAGTGTGCTTCCGGAGTCCTGGGATGCCCTGGCGGATACCCTGGCCGAGCTTGCCAGGGACCGGGAGCCCCTGGACACCCGAAAGACGGACACCCAGGGGGATGCCCTGTTCTCCGGCCTGGAGGCAGGGGCCTACCTGGCAGTCCCCCGGGATGAGAAAACCGACTATACGGCCCAGCCCTTCCTGGCGGCCCTTCCGGGCCAAGACCCGGAGACCGGGGCAGCGCTGGAGGCGGTGGAGGTTTATCCCAAGCTGCAAAAGCGCCAGCCTCCGGCTCCGCCAACCACCGTCCCGTCCCGGGTTCCCGGCAAGCCATCCCGGCTGCCCCAGACGGGGCAGGACTGGCAGGGTGTCTGCGTACTGGGCCTGTTTGGCCTGGGCCTCGTCTGCGGGGCCGTCATGACCCGGAAGCGCATCCGCCGGGTCACTGCCATTGCGGGGGCTCTGTGCATTCTGGGAGCCCTGGGCTTTGTGGGCAGCAATCTGCACCGGTCCACCGAGAGCGGCCGGGAGGCCGGGGCGGTGCTGGAGGAGCTCTTGCCCGTGGTCTATGCCAACGCCCGGGAGGCGACGGCCATGCCTCCGCAGACCCTGGCCCCGGAGACGGAGCCCACCGCCCCGGTGCCGGAGATGCCTACCCAGACCGTCAATGGCTGGGACTATATTGGCTATCTCAGCATCCCCTCGCTGGAGCTGACCCTGCCCATTCAGAGCCAATGGAGCTATGAGGGCCTCCGGGTGGCCCCCGGCCGGTTTGCCGGCAGTACCTATTCAAAGGATCTGGTCCTGGCGGCCCACAATTACCCCCAGCACTTCGGCCGCATCGGCGATCTGCAGCCCGGGGACACCGTGTGCTTTACGGATATGGACGGCCACGTGACCCGTTACCGGGTCGCCGCCCTGGAGACCCTGGCCCCGGAGGACGTGGAGGGCATGCTCTCCGGCGAGTATGATCTGACTCTCTTCACCTGCACCGTCGGCGGCAAAAGCCGGGTCACGGTGCGGTGCACGGAAGCATAAAACATCCCCGCATTTCGGAGCACAGCGCCGTGCCCGGAATGCGGGGATGCTTTTTTCGGTATGCTTACAGCAGATTCGTCATGCTCTTCATGCTGATGCCAAGGGTGGACATATTGTGCAGCAGGGCGCTGGTGGTGGGGGGCAGGATGCCAATGAGCCCCAGACCGATCAGGCTGCAATTGAAGCCGATGATGAACCGGTAGTTCCGGTGAATTCTCGCCATCAGCGCGCAGCTCAGCTGCCGCAGGGTGACCAGGGCCATCAGATCCTCCGAGGAGACGGTGATGTCCGCGATCTCCTGGGCAATGGCCGCGCCGGTAGAAATGGCAATGCCCACGTCCGCCTCGGAAAGGGCAGGGGAGTCGTTGACGCCGTCGCCTACCATGATGACCGTATGGCCTTTTTCCCGGGCCTGCCGGATGAAGGCGGCCTTGTCCTCCGGCAGCACCTCGGCATGGACCTCATCCACGCCTACGGCCCTTGCCACGGCCTGGGCTGTTCTGCGGTTGTCGCCGGTCATCATGACCACATTGGAAATGCCGCAGTCATGAAGTGCCCGGACCGCTTGCGCCGCTTCCGCCCGGAGCGGGTCACAAATGCAGAGCACTGCGGCCAGAGTGCCGCCAATGCACAGGTACAGGTGGGAATAGCTGGGGTCAAGCTGCTCGTATTTTTCCTGCTCGCCATCGGGAATGACGCACTTTTCGTCCTCAAAGACGAAGTGGGCGCTGCCGATGATGACCTTTTCCCCATCCACCATGCTGGAAATGCCGTGGGCCACGATATACTGTACCTGGGAGTGGTACTCCTGGTGGTCCAGCCCCCGGCACTTGGCCTCCTCCACCACGGCGTTGGCAATGGAGTGGGGGTAGTGCTCCTCCAGGCAGGCGGCCAGGCGCAGCATCTCCGTCTCGGAGTGCCCGCCAAAGGGGACGATCTGGGCAACCGTGGGGGTGGCGTGGGTCAGGGTGCCGGTCTTGTCAAAGACGATGGTATCCGCTTTGGCCATGTTCTCCAGGAATTTGCCGCCCTTCACGGAGATGTGGTACTGGGCGCTTTCCCGCATGGCGGACAGCACCGCAATGGGCATAGCCAGCTTCAGGGCACAGGAGAAGTCCACCATGAGCACGGACAGGGTCTTGGTGATATTCCGGGTGAGCAGATAGGTCAGGGCCGTACCGCCCAGGGTATAGGGCACCAGCTTGTCCGCCAGATGGGAGGCGCTGGCCTCTGCGGAGGACTTGAGCTTTTCGGAATCCTCAATCATTTTCACGATTCGGTCGTACCGTCCGCTGCCCTGGGCCTTCTCCACCTGGATGACGCATTCGCCCTCCTCGGCCACGGTGCCTGCATAGACGAAGCTGCCTGCCTTCTTGGGCACGGGCTGGGATTCACCGGTCATGGAGGCCTGGTTTACCATGGCCTCGCCGGAGATCACCTTGCCGTCCAGGGGAATCAGGCTGCCGGTGCGGACAATGATCCGGTCTCCAACCTGTACCTGCCCTACGGGCACCAGCACCTCGGCTCCGTCCGATTCCATCCAGACGGATTCCACCTGCAAGGACATGGCCCCGGCCAGATCGGCTACGGATTTTTTGTGTGTCCACTCCTCCAGAATCTCGCCCAGCCGGAGCATGAACATGACAGACCCGGCGGTATTGAAGTCCCCCCGGACCATGGAAACGGTCACGGCTGTGGCATCCAGCACGGCAACGCTGAGCTTGCCATGGAGCAGGGCGGACAGGCCCTCTTTGATGTATTTCAGGGATTTCACCGCGGCAATGGCCGCCATCACCGGCAGGGGCAGGAAGAGCTTGGAAAAGGCCCGGCGGCAAACTGTCATGGTGAGCTTTTCTTCAAACTCCCGGTTCAGAGCCCGGGAGGTGTGGTCCGGCACCAGGTCCATGGCCTCAGCCCGGGCAAAGGCGAAGGCTGCCAGAGCGGCAACCACTGCGCTGCGGCTCCCGTTATAGCGGACCACCGCGTCCTGGGTGCGGTCGTAGACCGTCACGTCCAGAACATCCGGCACATTTTTCAGATAATATTCCAGCACATCCGCCTGATGCAGGCTCATCCGTCCGCAGTGGAGATGGACGCGCATCCGGCCTCTGGATTCATGTAAAATACTGCACTTCATATTCTGTTCTCCAAAAACCGTGCCATTGCGCTGGGCAATGACACGGCTGCTGTTTGGGCTTTATTCCGCTGCCTCGGCGGGAGCGGCCTCCACGGGAGCGTCCTCAATGACGGCATCCTTCTGTGCGCGGATTTCGTTGATGTCCTGGGCATCGGCGTAGACATCCTGGGCGCCTTCCCGGACGGTGGTGACGGCCTTCATGACGCAGTCCTTGGCCCGCAGCACGGCGGCGGTGGTGTGGGCATAGACCTTTTTGGCATCCTCGCTGCCAAGAATCTTCAAACCGGCGGTGCCGAACAGAACACCGGCGGCAAAGGAACCGAGCTTCTTCATATTCATGGGAAATACCTCCAATATATTTCTGAGCAGTCAGCATATGCTAACTACTGCGCATATTCTAACACCGGCCGCAGGGAATTTCAATATTTCCTTCGGAAGTTTGTGAAAACTGTCAAAATATGGGTCTTTCGCCCTTCCTGAATTCGGCGCACAGCGGTGGAATCTCCTTTAACCTTCCCCTCCGGGGAAGGTGCAGACTGCCGAAAAAACCCCTTACGGGCTTTTCCGACAGCCTGAGGGGCTGCTAGAAAAGTGTGTCGCTGCGAACCAGTGACCGACGTCACTGGTGTGGCAGCCCCCCGGTTGAATGGTAACAGACTGGTTTTACTACCAAGATGTTTGAAAATCCGGGGGATTGCCACACCAGCGTGCGCGCTGGTTCGCAATGACAGAGCGTTTTCTAACAGCCCCCTTTTTTACGCCTTTTCCACCAGTGCGCAGAAGGTATCGATCTGCTTTGCGATGATGTCCAGGGCGCCGCGCCAGAAGTTTTTATCTGTCAGGTCAATGCCCGCAACCTTGGCGGTGTCCTCGGCGGAGGCGACGGTGGTTGTGTAGAGCAGCTGCTTGTACTTGGGCACGAAGGCAGCGCCCTCCTTTTCGTACTGGGCATACAGGCCCCGGGCGAACAGCGCACCGAAGGCATAGGGGAAGTTATAATAGGTGGAGCCATAGTAGTGGCTCTTGCAGACCCACATATAGGGGTGCAGGACGGTTTCGTCCAGGCCGTCGCCGTAGGAGGCCTTCTGGGCACGGAGCATGATGTCGCACAGGGTATCGCTGTTCAGGAACTCCTGCTCCCGGCGCTGGAAGACCTCCCGCTCGAAGCGGAACCGGGAATAGATGTCGCAGATGACCTGGGTGGCATCGGACAGCTGGGATTCGATCAGCGCCAGCTTCTCCGCGTCATCTGCCGCGTCGCCAATGGCAGCAGCCATGACCACGCACTCATTGAAGGTGGAGGCGGTCTCGGCCACGGGCATGGAGTAGTCCTTGTTCAGGGGGCGGTGGGCGCGGATGTTCTCATTGTGGAAGGCGTGGCCCAGCTCATGGGCCAGGGTCACCACATCGCCCATCTGGCCGTCGAAGTTGGTCAGAATCCGGCTTTCGCCTAAGGATTCCACACCGGCGCAGAAAGCGCCGCCGGCCTTGCCGTCTCTGGGGAAGAAATCGATCCAGGCGTTGTCGAAGGCCCGGGCGATCATCTGCGCTTCCGCTTCATCAAACCGGGAGAACAGCTCCACCAGATAGTCCCTGGCCTGCCGGGTGGTAAAGGTCCGGGAGGACTTGCCCACCGGGGCGAACAGGTCGTACCAGGGCAGGCCGTTCTCGTGGCCCAGGAGCTTTCCCTTGGCCTTGAGGTACTGCCAGAATTTGGGAAGATGCGCGTCCATGGCGGCAAACATGGCGTCCAGGGTCTCCCGGCGCATGTCGCAGTTTTCCAGAACCATGTCCAGCGGGGATGCATAGCCCCGGAGCTGGGACATGGTGATGGTTTTCAGCTTCAGAGAGTTCAGGGCGAAGGCTACGGGGTCTTTGATAGCGTCGTAGCAGGCAAGCTCTGCCTTGTAGGCGTCCTTCCGGACGGAAGGATCATCGGAATAGGCCAGATTCCGGATGGCGGAGAGATTGGTGGTCTCTCCCCGGTAGTGCACGGCCACGGTGCTGGTGAGGTGCTGGTGCATATCCGCCCAGGCGTCGCTCTGGGAGAGCTTGGCCACCACCTCTTCGCCAATGCCGGGCAGCTGGTGGACCTTGTCCTTCTGAATCCGCTGCAGCAGATAGGCATAGTCCTTCAGGACCGGGTCTTGTTCCGTCAGCGCGTCCAGGTCCTCCAGAGAGCCGATCCATTCTTTGATGGCGGCCAGAGGGGCGGCAGAGGCCGCATCCAGGGCGATGACTCTGCCCATGGCGGACATGGCGGCGCTGTTTCTCGTGTCTGCGGACTGTTCCAGGCTGGCATAGCCGGCCAGCTTGTTCACAAGCTTTACCAGCTGCTCCTCCAGGTCCAGAGCCTCTGGCAGGGCAGCCTTATGGTCCTGCCGGGGCAGCTTTTTTGCAAAGGCTTCCAGGGACTTTACGGTTTCGTCCAGCTTCTCCAGGTCGGCCGCAAACTCCGGGGCCTCCAGGCCTGTATAGATCGGGGTCAAATCCCAGCGTTCATTCATAATTCCATTCCTCCTGTATTCTGTGCTGCCCACGGCGGACAGCGGTTTCTCCCTGATAGAATACATCATTTCCGCCCTGGGTGCAACCTGTTTTTTTGAGCACAAAATCCCCCGGGGTGCGGATGGCATCCCGGGGGGAAAGAGGGCAGAATCTTATGCGTGCTGCTCGGCGGCGTCCATATCGGCCAGGTATTTCTTGACGCTGACCAGCTTGACCACACAGGTGAAGACCTTCATGGCCATTGCCAGGTCGTCGCAGTTGGGGAAGGAGGGGGCAATGCGGATGTTGCTGTCGTGGGGGTCTTTGCCGTAGGGATAGGTGGCACCGGCGCCGGTGAGCACCAGGCCTGCCTTCTTGCAGCGGGAGACGATCTCCTTGGCGCAGCCGTCCAGGGAGTCGAAGGACACGAAGTAGCCGCCCTTGGGGTTGGTCCAGGTGCCGATGCCCAGGCCGCCCAGCTCGGTTTCCAGGGCGTTGTGGACCAGCTCAAACTTGGGCCGCAGAATGTCGGCGTGCTTGCGCATGTGCTCCACCATGCCGTGAATGTCGCCGAAGAAGCGCACATGGCGCAGCTGGTTCACCTTGTCATGGCCGATGGTCTGGACCTTCATCTGGGCGCGGATGTCCACCAGGTTGTTCTGGGAGGCGGCCATGGCGGAGATGCCGGAGCCGGGGAAGCTGATCTTGGAGGTGGAGGCGAACTTGTAGGCCAGGTCCGGGTTGCCTGCCCGCTTGCACTCCGCCAGAATCTCAATCAGGTGGTCCTGGTCGTGGTCGTACAGGTGGTGAATGGTGTAGGCATTGTCCCAGTAGATCCTAAAGTCCACGGCGGCGGGCTTCAGGCGGGCGAAGCGCCTTACGGTTTCATCGGAATAGGAGATGCCCTGGGGGTTAGAATACTTGGGCACACACCAGATGCCCTTGATGGAGTCGTCGGAGGACACCAGCTTCTCCACCAGGTCCATATCCGGGCCGGTGGGCAGCATGGGGATGTTGATCATCTCAATGCCGAAATACTGGGTGATGGCGAAGTGCCGGTCGTAGCCGGGAACGGGGCAGAGGAACTTCACCTTGTCCAGTTTGCACCAGGGGGTAGAGCCCATAACGCCGCTGATCATGGACCGGGCCACGGTGTCATACATGACGTTCAGGCTGGAGTTGCCGTAGATGATGACCTGGTCGGGCCGGACCTCCATCATGTCGGCCATAAGCTCCTTGGCCTCTTCAATGCCGTCCAGCACGCCGTAGTTCCGGCAGTCGGTGCCGTCCTCGCAGGTCAGGTCGCTGTCGCTGCTGAGCACATCCATCATGCCCATGGAGAGGTTCAGCTGCTCCTGGCTGGGCTTGCCCCGGGCCATATTTAAGGAGAGCTTCCGCTTCTGATAGTCGTTGTATTCCGCCTTCAGGCTTTCCTTCAGCTCCAGCAGCTCCTGGCGGTTCATTTCGCAGTAGGGTTTCATAGCTTCCTCCGGAATTCATAAAAATTTTGCAAGTTGAATCCTGCGTTCTTGCGTCTTACCTATATCATACTCCCTTTTAGCCAAAATATCAATGGGCAGTATCCACAGATTCCGAAGGAAAAGAAGGTAAATTATGCACGCGTCAATACCTCCTCTGAAAGGCAAAGAGACGCACAAAGGCCGCGGCATGCACCGCGGCCTTTGCTATTTGTTGGAGGAGAAAATGAAAAAGAAACAAGTAATCAAGTTGATTAACTTTGTACTCTTAGTATACCCCAAGATTATTAAGAGAAAAAGTGGATAAATATTAAGTTCCTGTGAAGTTACGCAATTTCTCGCTTTTGGTATATGCGGATGGAAATCAGCCAGCTGCACACATACAGGGCCATGCAGATAAGAACAGCGGCGACGATCCCGGAAGCAGTCCCAGCCCTACCCCAGGCGGCGATGGAGGAGGTATCCGCGGCGGAGATCCCCAGGCCGTCTGCCAGCGCGTAGCTCAGGGCAAAGAAGAGGCCGATGGAAACATAATAGGCCATGCGGCCCTTTTCCGTGCCGAACCGGAAGATAAAGGGCAGGCAGAACGCGGGCGTCACCAGCGACAGGCAGAGGGTTAGCCCCAGCAGAAACAGCTGAACGGCGGGAGAATAGGTGCCTGCCGCCAGGAGTACGGCAGTAAGCCCCAGCAGCACTACGCCGCTGCAGCACAGCCCCACCAGATATTTGGCGGATACCAGTTGGGCGCGGGTGAAGGGCAGCGTCCCGGCGAAGCAGGCCCATTTTCCCCGCTCGTCATAGGTTTGCAGAGTCGCGGGAATCAGACTGCACAGCATGGCGGGATAGGTGATGAAAAACAGGTTGCCTTCCCCTGCCGGAGAAATGCCAAAAAATACGACGCAGATCAGCAGATAGCTCTTGCAATAGGCCTGCAGCTGATAAAGGTCCTTTTGAAGCAGCGCTTTCATGTCACTTTGCCTCCTTGCTCATGAATACAAACAGCTCTTCCATGCTGATGGGGCTTAGGGCCGTTCCCGGCTTTACGGCATCCCGGCGGACGATGGCCTCTATGCCGTAGGCGTTCTGCTTTTTGTGCAGCACGCCGTTTTCCGGCAGCTCATAAGGCTTACAGTGGAGAATGCCGTATTCCGACAGCAGCAGATCCTTTTCTTCGCACAGCAGCAGCTTCCCCTTGTGCAGAAAGGCCACATAGTCGCAGAGTTTTTCCAGGTCGCTGACGATGTGGGAGGAGATCAGAATGGCGTGGGTTTCGTCCCGGGTGAATTCCGCGAGCATATCCACCACCTCGTCCCGTACCACCGGGTCTAAGCCGCCGGTGGCCTCGTCCAAAATCAGCAGCTTCGCCTCGTGGGACAGGGCCACGGCCAGTCCCAGCTTCATCTTCATGCCCTTGGAGAACTCCTTGAATTTTTTGTTCTCCGGCAGGGAAAATCTCGTCAGCAGCCGTTGATAGGTCTCCGCGTTCCAGTGAAGAAACACGTTTGCCATGACCTTTCCCACCTGCTTTGGGGTCATGCACTCTGGAATGCCCACCTCGTCCAGCACAACGCCGATGTCCTGCTTGGTAAGGACGGGATTCTCCCGGCTGTCCCGGCCCAGGACGGTCACGGTGCCGGAATCTGCGTGGAGCATCCCCAAAATCAGGCGGATGGTGGTGCTTTTGCCCGCGCCGTTTTCGCCGATGAGCCCCAGAATGCAGCCCCCGGGCAGGGTCAGATTCAGGTCGTCCAGCGTAAAATCAGCAAAATGTTTTGTTAAGCCCCGAATTTCCAGTGCGTTCATGTTTCTCCCTCCATTGCAAAACGAACCATTTCCAGAATATCAGCCTGACTTAAGCCGCAGGCGGCGGCCAGGCTGAGGATTTCATCGATATGCCCCTCAATTTTTTTCAGATTTTCTTCCCGCAGCAGCTCCTTGTTCCGGGGGGCAACATAGCACCCTTTGGCGGGGATGGTATAGAGAAAACCGTCCTTTTCCAGCTCCTCGTAGGCCCGCTTGGTGGTTATAAAGCTGATGCGCAGATCCTTGGCCAGTGCCCGGATGCTGGGCAGCGCAGAATCCGGCTCCAGCTCTCCGCTGAGAATCTGATTTTTGATTTGCGTGTAGATTTGGTCGTAAATCGGGGTACCGTTTTTGTTGTCGATGAGAATATACATGGAATCACCTCAAACTGTGTATATTGATTATATACAGTAGATACAGATTTGTCAAGAGGAAAACCTTCCCCCGCAGGGGAAGGTTCAGGCATTATTTCTCTTCCAGATACCATCCGGCGTTGTTGGGTGCGTGGGGGTACTTGAAAGCCACGGCGGCCTGGGCGTACCAGTCCATCTTGGTTTCGTCGTTGACGTACCGCCAGCCTACGCCGTATTCCTGGGTGCCCCGCCAGAGATTCTGGCAGTCGGGGTGGGCAGCTTCAAAGGCCTGCTGCTGCTCGGTGCCCAGCCGGGTGCCGGTGCCGCCTACGGCTACCAGATGGGTCAGATCCAGGTCCTCCAGGGGGGACAGGTCCTCTGCCTTGGTGTAACTGATGTTCAGCATTTCCAGGCTTTCGCACTGGGCCAGGGGGGTCAGGTCCGTAATATAGCCGCAGTTGGCAATTTCCAGAATTCGCAGGTTCTTGCAGTTTTCCAAGGGGGTCAGGTCCTTGATGGGGGAGCCCGAGAGGATCAGCACCTCCAGGCTGGTCATGCCCTCCAGGAAGCTGGAATCGTTCAGGTATTCGTCATGGCCGAAGTCGGCGTAGACCGCATCCTCGCAGTAGCGCAGAGCGGCGCAGTTGCTGTCCTTCAGGTCGTAGACGCTGCGGATGACCTGGGCATCCGTCAGGCTGCTGCCATTGCCGAAGGATACCCGCCAGACGACCTTGGTCCTGTCCCGGTAGTCCTCCCGCAGCTGGGCCATGACCTCGTTGGACACGCCGCAGCCATCCAGCACAAAGCGCTTGCAATTGGACAGCAGATCCAGAGCATCCCGGATGGCCTTCTCTCCGTCATCGCCGATTTTGACATTTTTCAGGACGACCTCCTCCATATCCGTGGAAAGGGTCTGGCCATAAAAATCAAAGGCGTAGTGGAAGACGGCATTGGGTGCGGCGGCGATCAGCAGCTTGGCCTCCTCCTCCGTGAGCTTGGAGGTGCCGTCACTGCCGCAGAGCTCTACGGTTTCCAGCTGGGGCAGCAGGGAAAGCTTCCGGGCCACCTGGTCCAGGTCGCTCTCCTGCATGGCGGACAGGTCCAGCGCCGTTACGGTGCTGTCCTGCTCCCGGTCCAGAAGGTACACGGTATAGTGGAAGTTTATATTGGGGAAGGCCTCCTGCATGGCGGCAAATTGCTCCAGGGTCAGGTCCAGCTTGTGGATGGTCACATCCGTCACCTCGTGCAGGTACAGCAGGGCTTCCTTCAGGGTGTCCAGGTCGTAGTCTCCGGGCTCCAGGTCCAGCTCTGTCACCGTCGGGTCTACAAAGGAGCCGCCCAGGGCCACCTGGTAGAGAACCTTTACCTGGGGGAGCGCGCTTTGCAGCTGCTCCAGCGTTTCGTAGTTGTCGCAGCCCGCCCCATTGACGGTTTTCAGCTTGGGGAAATAGGTCCCCAGAATGGAGATGTCCTCTGGGCTGGGGTTGGTGATGGAGATTTCCGCCGCATCGCTGGAAACGGTCTTTCCCTGGAAGGGGACATTCCAGAGAATTTCACACCCCGGCAGCGCCTCCTGCAGAGCATTGTAGTGGGCGAAGGAGATATCCTCCTCCCGCAGGTCCAGATAGGTGGCGTTCAGGGGATAGGCCTGACCCTCCACAAAGACATGGGTGTTCTGATAATAGATATAGGCCAGTGTGCCCCCTGCTGCCGCAACGGAAAGCACGGCAATGACGACGAGAACGGCCACCAGCTTATTGCTTTTCTTCTTTTTCAAAGCGTTTTCCTCCGAATTTTCGAACTGTCCCCAATCATAATACAATCAAATCAAAATTGCAACCGGATTCTGTGAATTTGCATACGCGAAAAAAGCCGCGCCCGGCTTCCCGGAATGCCGGACGAATGAAAATGGGAAGCAGACGGTGCTTTCAAACAGGCGCGGCGCAGGCCGCAAAGGAGGGCCGTGGGTTTCTATTCATAATTTATTTACGGAAAAACCCAATTTGCCTCTTGCTTTTTTGGACCAACTGCGCTATGATATCTTAGCACTCAGGAAGAAAGAGTGCTAAGCAAGTAGATAAGAGCCGGGCAACTCCGGCGGTCTAAATATTGCACACATGGAGGAATTTGTTATGAAGCTGAAACCCATGGCTGACAACGTGCTGCTGAAGGCACACGAAGCGCAGGAAGCCACCGCTTCCGGTATTCTGCTGGCTACCAGCAACAAGGAAAAGCCCGCAATGTACGAGGTCGTTTCCGTAGGCCCCGGCACCAAGGACGTGACCATGACCGTGTCCGTTGGCGACAAGGTGGTTGTCGGCAAGTTCACCGGCACCGATCTGACCCTGGATAAGGTTGATTACAAGTTTGTCAAGCAGGACGACATTCTGGCTGTCGTCACTGACTGAGGAGGTAATGCGTTATGGCAAAGATGATCGTTTATGGCGAGGAAGCTCGCAAGAAGCTGCAGTCCGGCATTGACCAGCTGGCCGATACCGTTAAGGTAACTCTGGGACCGAAGGGCCGCAATGTGGTTCTGGGCAAGAAGTACGGCGCTCCCCTGATCACCAACGATGGCGTGACCATCGCCAAGGAGATCGAGCTGGAGGATGCCTTTGAGAATATGGGCGCACAGCTCATCCGCGAGGTCGCTACCAAGACCAATGATGTGGCCGGTGACGGCACCACCACCGCGACTCTGCTGGCCCAGGCCATCACCCGGGAGGGCCTGAAGAACCTGTCCGCCGGTGCAAACCCCATGGTCATGCGCAAGGGCATTGAGAAGGCCGTTGCCGCCGCTGTGGAGGCCATCAAGGCCAATTCCGTGCCTGTTCACGGCTCCGAGGACATCGCCCGTGTTGGCACCGTCTCCTCCGGCGACGCTTCCATCGGCAAGCTGATTGCCGAGGCCATGGAAAAGGTCGGCACCGAGGGCGTCATCACCATCGAAGAGAGCAAGACCGCCGAGACCGGCCTGGACGTGGTGGAAGGCATGCAGTTCGACCGGGGCTATATCTCCCCCTACATGGTCACTGATACCGACAAGATGGAAGCCGTCCTGGACGATGCTTACCTGCTGATCACCGATAAGAAGATTGCCAACATTCAGGAGATCCTGCCTGTTCTGGAGCCCATTGTCAAGTCCGGCCGGAAGCTCATCATCATCGCCGAGGATGTGGAAGGCGACGCTCTGGCCACCCTGCTGCTGAACCGTCTACAGGGCCGCTTCAATGTGGTCTGCGTTAAGGCCCCCGGCTTCGGCGACCGCCGCAAGGAGATGCTGCAGGATATCGCCGTGCTGACCGGCGGCACCGTGATCTCCAGCACCCTGAACATGGAGCTGTCCAATGCCACCATGAATGACCTGGGCCACTGCCGTCAGGTGGTCGTGACCAAGGACACCACCACCATCGTCGATGGCGACGGCACTGCCGAGGCCATCAAGGAGCGTGCCCACATGATCCGCTCCGCCATTGCCACCACCACCTCCGACTACGACCGCGAGAAGCTCCAGGAGCGTCTGGCAAAGCTCAGCGGCGGCGTGGCCGTCATCAAGGTCGGTGCTCAGACCGAGGTTGCCATGAAGGAGCAGAAGCTGCGGGTTGAGGACGCTCTGAACGCCACCCGTGCCGCTGTGGAAGAGGGCATTGTGGCCGGCGGCGGTACCGCTCAGGTCAACGCCATTGAGGCCGTTGAGAAGCTGGTTGCCACTCTGCACGGCGACGAGAAGACCGGTGCCCGCATCATTGCTACCGCTCTGCAGGCGCCTATCCGTCAGATCGCCCAGAACGCCGGCGTGGACGGCTCTGTGGTCTACGAGAAGATCCGTTCCTCCGGCAAGGTTGGCTACGGCTACAATGCCTACACCGAGGAATATGTGGACATGATCCCCGCCGGCATCGTTGACCCCACCAAGGTCACCCGTTCCAGCCTGGAGAACGCCGCTTCCATCGCCTCCTGCGTGCTGACCACCGAGAGCCTGGTTGTGGATAAGCCCGACCCCGCTGCCGATGCCGCCGCAGCCGCCGCTGCCGGTCAGGCAGGCGGAATGTACTAAGCCGATTCCGGAAACCTGTTGATATGCCGAATGCCCGCCCCCGAAAAAGGGGCGGGCATTTCAGACTGTCGAAAAACCCCTTACGGGCTTTTCCGACAAGTTTTTGCAGTCTGCCGCGCGCACTCCTTGTTCGCCTATGGCGAACAACTCGCACACTTGCAGCCTGAGATGTATTTTCTGTCAGGTACACGCCCCGACAGAAAATGATTTGATTTTATTTGGCGGCTTACGCCGCCAAACTCTGCGAGGCTTTTTTGACAAGCTGAAATGCCCCCGCCCCCCGAAAAAGGGGCGGGCATTTTTATGGGCCGTTACTGCTTCAGCGCCTCCAGCGCCAGGGCGTTCTGGGTGTTGTAGAGGTCTGCGTAGACCCCACCCTTTTGGAGAAGCTCCCCGTGGGTGCCGGACTCGGTGATGCGACCATCGGCAATGGAGATGATGCGGTTGGCAGAGCGGATGGTGCTCAGACGGTGGGCAATGATCAGCGTGGTGCGGCCCCGGCTCAGGTTGTCGAAGGCACGCTGGATTTTGGCTTCCGTCACGGAATCCAGGGCGGAGGTGGCCTCGTCCAGAATCAGAATGGGGGGATTCATCAGGAAAATCCGGGCAATGGCCACCCGCTGCTTCTGGCCGCCGGAGAGCAGGGTGCCCCGCTCGCCTACATAGGTCTGGAAGCCTTTGGGCATGGCCTGGATATCCGCATAGATCTCCGCCTGCCTGGCGGCCTCGATTACCTCCGCATCCGTGGCATCGGGGCGGCCGTAGCGAATGTTTTCCAAAATGGTGTCCGCAAACAGGAACACATCCTGCTGGACAATGCCGATGGCCTTGTGGAGGCTGTGCTGCTGAATGTGCCGCACGTCCTGGCCGTCAATGGAGATGCTGCCCTCCGTTACATCGTAAAATCTGGGAATCAGCTGGCAGAGTGTACTCTTGCCGCCGCCGGAGGGGCCGACGATGGCCACGGTCTCCCCGGGGGCCACGTCCAGGCTCACGTCGTGGAGCACCGGCAGCGTGCCGTCATAGGTGAAGCTGACGCGGTCAACCCGAATGGAGCCTGTTACGTTTTCCAGGGGCTTGGCATCTGCCGCATCCTGAATGGTTGGCTCGGTGCGCATGATTTCTACAAAGCGGTTCAGACCCGCGAAGCCGTTGGCGAACATCTCGGACAAGGTGGAGAGCTTGCGCATGGGGTTGACAAAGGTGGCGATATACAGGCTGAAGGTCACCAGGTCCCGATAGTCCATTTTGTCCTGCATGATCATGAAGCCGCCAACCGCGATGACCACCACGTTCAGAACCGTCAGGAAGAGCTCCATGGTGCTGTTGAACCGGCCCATGGCCTTGTGGAAGGCCCGTTTGGAGGTTTTGAAGATCTCGTTGGCAGCATCGAACCGGCGGATCTCCATATCCTCATTGCCAAAGGCCTTGGCGGTGCGGATGCCGGAGAGGCTGGATTCGATCTCCGTATTGATGTGTCCGGTCTTCTGCTTCACCCCGACGGAGACGCTGCCGAGGGAAGACCGCATGGACATAATGACGAACAGAAAAATGGGCACCAGAATGCCCACCACCAGAGCCAGCTCCCAGCGGATGGTGGCCATGACGACCAGTGCGCCGATGATGGTCACAGAGGAGGTGAGCACATCCTCCGGGCCATGGTGGGCCAGCTCCGTCAGTTCAAACAGGTCCGAGGTCAGGCGGCTCATGAGCTGACCGGTGCGGTTGGCGTCGTAGAAGTCGTAGCTCATGTCCTGCATATGCCGGAACAGGTCCGCCCGGATGTCCGCCTCCACCCGGATGCCGAAGGTGTGGCCATAGTAGCAGACAATATAGTTCAGGAAGCTGCGCAGTACATAAAAGGCCAGGCAGGTGCCCATCAGGGCAAAGAACACGCCGAATTTTCCGTTGGGCAGCAGGTCATAGAGGCTGGCCCGGGTTACCAGGGGAAAGGCCAGATCGATCAGCGCAATCAGCAGGGCGCAGGTGATGTCAACGGCAAACAGCTGCCGGTGGTTTTTGAAGTAATGCAGAAAAATCGCCAGGGGCCTCTTTTTCCGGTATTCTTCCGTGGTCATGGGTAGAATCTCCTTCAATAAAATGTATTTTTATACAGTATAGCAGATAATATCAAAACTTGCAATGAAATGTGGAAAATTTTACGGGAGTATGGTATGATCGGGGAAGGTTAGTAGAAAATCCAAAGGAGATCATCTATGGAAATTATCACCCAAACCCCGGATCTTGTGATCTGCATCAAGCCTGTGGGGGTGGATTCGGAAAAGGAAATGCCGCAGCTTCTGGCGCAGGTGCTGCCGGGGGAATTCTTCCCCGTACACCGGCTGGACATGGGCGTGGGCGGGCTGATGGTGTTTGCCCGCAGCAAGCAGGCGGCGGCAAAGCTTGGCGCCCTCATTGCCCGGGGGCAGCTGAAAAAGGAGTACCTCGCCCTGGTTCATGGCTGCCCGGAGGAGAGGATGGGCCGCATGGAGGACCTGCTGTGGAAGGACAGCCGGAAGAACAAGGTCTTCGTGGTCAAGCGGCAGCGCGCCGGGGTGCGCCCTGCGGCGCTGCGCTATCAGGTGGTTCGGGCCGGGGAGGAGAGCCTGGTGCGCGTTTTCCTGGAGACGGGCCGCAGTCACCAGATCCGTGTCCAGTTTGCTTCCCGGGGCTTCCCTCTGGTGGGGGACCACAAGTATGGCAGCCGGGCAAAGGAGACGGAAATTCGCCTCTTCTCCGCCGGCCTGGAATTCCCCTGGAACGGAAAACGGCTGCGCTTTGAGGCGCAGCCGGAGTGGGTATGAAAGAAGCGGGTTCGCTGGAAAAAGCGGATATTTGCTTATGCATTGCGCGGCGGATACGGCGGCTGAATGCCGGATTCCACGGATTCTCTGTGGGACCGTTCCAACGCAAGAAGGGCCTGCTTCATTGCCAGTCCGCCGCCGTAGCCGGTAAGGCTTCCGTCTGCACCGATGACGCGGTGGCAGGGGATGGCGATAAAAACAGGGTTTGCGTGATTTGCCATGCCAACCGCGCGAAAGGCCTTCGGGTGTCCAATGGCCCGGGCGATGTCTTTATAGCTGCGGGTTTCGCCGTAAGGGATCTGCTGCAGTGCTGCCCAGACCTTTTCCTGAAACGGAGTCCCGTGCAGCCGGTACGGAAAATCAAATACCCTTCGCGTCCCGGCAAAATATTCATCCAGCTGCCGAAACACCGACTCCACCAGCTCGTTCGGTGCATCGGCTTTTGCATCGGCCTGGGGGGTCTTCAGTGCCGTGACCGCGCCGTCTTCCCAATCCAGTTGTATGGCGCCCACCGGCGAATGATAAATGGCGGTTCCTTTCATGGCATTGGCGGCGCTCAGCGGAACCGGACGGCCAGCCAGCGGTCCATTTCCATGCGCTTGGCCCGGGCATCCATGCGGGAGGTCAGGTCCTTCAGAAGGGTCTCCCAGTCCTCAGCCTTGCGGCTGCCGTGGACACGGGTGACGATGTAGGGGCACTGGGGGAGCTTGCGCTTGCCGAAGGCCTGGGTAAAGGGATGCAGCACCCCAAGGGCCATGGCATAGGGAGCCATGCGGAAATAGTAGCTGCTGTCCGCGGCCAAAAGCCGCTGCACGTCCTCGGCGGGCATATGGGAAAGATAGTGCCGCAGTCCCCGCAGCTGGGCAACCTCGTGCCGGTTCACCTCGGACCGGCGGCCGCCCCAGGCGGCAGGGAAGCCCAGCAAGATCTGCCCGGCGCACTCCGCCAGGGGAATCCAGACGACCTTGGCAATGAGCCCAATGATGAGCCATACCGCCAGGCTGATGCCAGCCAGCAGGAAGCCCGTCCTGTCTCTGCCGATGACGCAGAAGGCAGCCTTATGCAGCTGCCAGGCCGTCACCACGGCCAGCGCGCCGAAGAGCAGGCACAGCAGAATTTGCAGCGCCGTAATGGAGGTCATGTTCATGGCCATGCAGATGCCGCAGAACACCTGACTGGCGCAGAGCAGATAGCGATAGATGTTCCGCTTCCGTTCGGTGGAGCGGCAGATGGTATTTTCGCCGGGAATCATGGATTTCGCCTTGCGCAGGGTCTTGGCGTAGGCCAGGCTGGAGGCATCCACCACCCGCCGGTCTCCAAAGAGGCTGCGGAAGGTCCTCACCTCGAAGAGGCTGCGCTCGTTGCCCATATCCATGCGCTTGTGCAGCAGCACCCGTCGGCCGTCCACCTGAATGAGAATGTAGCCCAGCTGTGCCCAGCAGAGCACCATGGTGGTCAGATCTGCCCCTTTCAGGAACAGACGGCAGCCCAGCTCACCGGCGGTAATGCCCTCGGGGGGGATGGTGCAGTTCTCCCGCCGGGCGGGGAAGGTCCGCAGGAAGAGCAGCCAGTACAAAAGGGCTGCACCTGCCAGAATGCCCATGGGTACCAGCTCCGGATTGCCGGTGCGCTGGTAGGTGCTGACACCGGGGAACATATCCGGGGACAGCGTCATGGTCATATAGACGGATTCGTGGTCGTTAAAGTCGGATTTGCTGCTGCCGGTGAGCATATTGCCGTTATACAGCAGGTTCAGCTCCGAGGCAAGGCCGTTTTGCTGATAGGTGCTGTAAAAATCCGGGGTAGAGGTGAATTCACCGGGCAGGGTAATGGTGTAGTTCATGGCGCTGATGGGATAGGCGAAGCCGCTGAGCAGCGGAAGCTCCAGCTTCAGATTGTCCTTGTCCACAATCTGCTTGCTTTTGTTCAGCGGGTCGGCCTTCATGGCCACGGTGACCACCTTGGGAAGGCTGTAGGAAATGGTGACCACATAGTCCCCCGGCTGTCCGCCGGTGACCCGGGTCAGGCTGACGACGGTCAGGGAGCCGGACTTGTTGGTGGCGGGGGAGGCACCGTTGACGGTGATATTGGAGGCGGTCCCGGGCAGGGGATAGCTCAGATTCTGATTGGCATCCTCCAGGTGAAGATTCAGCGTCAGGCTGACCATGGCATCGCCGTCCACGTTGATGGTTGCAGTATAGTCCAGCCGGGTGGCCGCACTGACGGCATCGGCCCGCAGCGGCAGAAACGCAAGAACCAGCAATAGCACCCCAAAAATGTGCTTGATCCGCTTCAAAGCAGATACCTCCTATTTTGCATAGTTTTGCTTATTCTACCATGAAGGCATGTAAAATGCAAGAAAAATTCAAAAAAAGCCTAGGTGAATGGACAAAAAAGCCTCGCAGAGTTTGGCGGCGCAGGCCGCCAAATAGGATGAAATCATTTTCTGTCGGGGTGTGTACCTGACAGAAAATACTTCTCAGGATGCGGAGTGTAGAATTCGTGGGCCACAGGCGCACGAATTCTACGCGCAGCAGACTGCAAAAAACTTGGGGCTGTTAGAAAAGTATGTCGCTGCGAACCAGTGACCGACGTCACTACTCCGCGCTAAGAGCCGGCTTCGCCGGTTGCGCTATGTACGTGACTGCGGTCACAGTGGTGTGGCAGCCCCCCGGTTGGATGGAAACAGCTTGGTTTTACGGCCAAGATGTTTGAAAATCCGGGGGATTGTGCCCGAAGGAAATACCCTTGGGGTACCACACCAGCGTGCGCGCTGGTTCGCAATGACAGAGCGTTTTCTAACAGCCCCGATTTTTTTCGGAATGAATGCGAATTTTCGTTTGAAAAACATGTTGTGAAATAAAAAAGAATGTGGTATAATAGCCAAGCGACAAAAATTCCGGCGGAAAGCCGGCTTGCAGATACAACAAAAGCGAGGCAGTCTATGAACGATAAGATCATTGTCCGGGGTGCCCGGGAAAATAACCTGAAAAATGTAGATTTGGAGATACCAAGAGACAAAATGGTGGTCTTTACCGGCCTCAGCGGTTCGGGAAAATCCAGTCTGGCCTTTGATACCATCTATGCCGAGGGCCAGCGGCGGTATGTGGAGAGCCTGAGCTCCTATGCCCGGCAGTTTTTGGGGCAGATGGATAAGCCGGATGTGGATTCCATCGACGGCCTGTCCCCTGCCATTTCCATTGACCAGAAGACCACCTCCAAGAGCCCCCGCTCCACCGTTGGCACGGTGACGGAGATCTACGACTATCTGCGTCTGCTCTGGGCCCGGGTGGGCATCCCCCACTGCCCCAAGTGCGGCAAGGAGATTCGCCGCCAGACCATCGACCAGATCGTAGACCGGGTGGAGGCCCTGGGAGAGGGAACCCGGTTTGTGGTGCTCTCTCCGGTGATCCGCGGGAAAAAGGGTGAACACGTGAAGGTCCTGGAGGATGCCCGGAAGCAGGGCTTCGCCCGGGTAAGGGTAGACGGCATTCTCTACGACCTGACGGAAGAGATCAAGCTGGAAAAGAACAAGAAGCACACCATTGAGCTGGTGGTGGACCGGCTGGTATTGAAGGACGGCCTGCGCCGCCGGCTGACGGACTCCATTGAGACCGCCTGCACCCATTCCGGCGGCCTGGTGACCGTCCAGCTGCCCAAGGAGGACCGGGAGCTGAGCTTCTCCCAGAACTATGCCTGCGAGGACTGCGGCATCAGCCTGACGGAGCTGGAGCCCAGAATGTTCTCCTTCAATAACCCCAACGGTGCCTGCCCCAGCTGCACCGGACTGGGCTTCCAGCTCATTGCGGATAAGGACCTGGTGATCCCGGACCGGACCAAGTCCATTTTTGACGGGGCCATTCAGGCCTCCGGCTGGCAGAGCGCCCGGACGGACTCCATTTTCCGGATGTATTTTGAGGCACTGTCCCAGAAGTATCATTTCTCCCTGACAGACCCTGTGAACACCCTATCCAAGGAGGCCATGCAGGTCATCCTCTACGGCACCGGCACGGAAAAGCTGCGCATGACCTACAACCGGGGCAACGGCATGGGCGTTCTGGAGCAGCCCTTTGAGGGTATCCTGAACAACATCTCCCGCCGCTACCGGGAGACCCAGTCCGATGCAGCCCGGAAGGAGCTGGAGGAGTGCATGGCAACGGCCCCCTGCCCCAAGTGCCACGGGGAACGCCTGAACGAGCTGGCCCTGGCGGTCACCGTAGGCGGACTGAACATCATGCAGTTCTGCCGCATGAGCGTGGTGCAGGAGCTGCAATTTATGGAGAATCTGAAGCTGGAGGGCAATATGGCCGTGGTGGCCCAGCAGATCATCCGGGAGATCACCTCCCGGCTGCGGTTCCTGACGGACGTGGGCCTGAGCTATCTGACCCTTTCCCGGGGGGCGGGGACGCTCTCCGGCGGCGAAAGCCAGCGCATCCGTTTGGCCACCCAGATCGGCTCTTCCCTCATGGGAGTCCTGTATATCCTGGACGAGCCCTCCATCGGTCTGCACCAGCGGGACAATGACAAGCTGCTGGCAACGCTCAAGCATCTGCGGGATCTGGGCAATACCCTGATCGTTGTGGAGCACGACGAGGATACCATGCGTGCAGCGGACTATATCGTAGACGTTGGCCCCGGGGCCGGCAGCCACGGCGGAAACATCGTGGCAGCGGGCACTTTGCAGGACATTCTGGACTGCCCGGAGTCCGTGACCGGGCAATACCTCTCCGGCAAAAAGAAGATTCCGGTGCCCCAAACCCGCAGACCCGGCAACGGGCAATTCCTGACGGTGCGGGGGGCGCGGGAGAACAACCTGAAAGACATCGACGTGTCCATCCCCCTGGGGACCTTCACCTGTGTCACCGGCGTGTCCGGCTCCGGCAAATCCAGCTTAGTCAACGAGGTCTTGAATAAGACCCTGCTGTCCAAACTGAACCACGCCCGCTGCCGCCCCGGAGCCTGCCGCTGCGTAGAGGGGCTGGAAAACCTGGACAAGGTCATCGACATTGACCAGAGCCCCATTGGCCGGACGCCCCGGTCCAATCCGGCCACCTACACGGGCCTCTTCAACGACATCCGGGACCTGTTCGCCTCCACGGCGGATGCCAAAATGCGGGGCTATGGCCCGGGCCGGTTCAGCTTCAATGTCAAGGGCGGCCGCTGCGAGGCCTGCTCCGGTGACGGCCTGGTGAAGATCGAGATGCATTTCCTGGCGGATGTATACGTCCCCTGCGAGGTCTGCCATGGAGCCCGGTACAACCGGGAGACCCTGGAGGTCCTCTACAAGGGCAAGAACATTGCCCAGGTGTTGGATATGACCTGTGAAGAGGCTGTGGATTTCTTCGAGAATCTGCCGAAGATTCGGAAGAAGGCCCAGATGCTCTGCGAGGTCGGCCTGGGCTATATCAAGCTGGGCCAGGCCAGTACCACCCTCTCCGGCGGCGAGGCCCAGCGGGTGAAGCTGGCAACGGAGCTCAGCCGCACGGCCACGGGCCGCACCATCTATATCCTGGATGAGCCCACCACAGGCCTCCATGCCGCCGATGTGCACCGGCTCATTGAGGTGCTGAACCGGCTGGTAGATGCGGGCAACACGGTGCTGGTGATCGAGCACAATCTGGATGTGATCAAGACCGCCGATTACCTCATCGATCTGGGCCCCGAGGGCGGCGACGGGGGCGGCACGCTGGTTGCCTGCGGCACGCCGGAAGCGGTAGCCGAGATCCCGGAGAGCTATACGGGCCAGTATTTGAAGAGCTATCTGAAATAACGAAAAGGCATGGGGCCGCTGCGTGGAAATCCTGCGCAGCGGCCCTTGACGCATTTTCCGGCCCTGCCACGGTTGCATTTATGCTTCTTTTGTGATAAAATGGCGGAAAAAGAAACAAGGAAGGCTCTTTGGATGAATCGAAAGCTTAGAAATGTGCTGTGTATCCTGCTGATTTTGGCAGGGCTGGGCATGATCGGCGCTGCCGGTTGGGTCTGGTTTGACGGCAATGTGGACCGCAGCGGCTGGGTACAGAAGGACGGCGTCTACTCCTATAAGGATTTTCACGGAAAGAAAGTTACGGGCTGGGAGACCATTGAGGGCCGGATCTATCACTTCGATGAGGCGTACCGGATGCAGACCGGCTGGTGCGACCTGGAGGTGGGCCGCTGCTACTTTGGCAGCGACGGCGTTCTCCGCCTGGGCCTGACCGTCATTGACGGAAAGACCTATTATTTTAACCCCACCACGGGGGCCATGTCCACCGGCTGGCAGGAGATCGGGGAGGCCCGCTATTATTTTGCCAAGGACGGCACCATGGTTACCGATTGGCAGGAAATTGACGGAAATCGCTATTATTTCGGAGAAGACGGCGTTCTGGCCACCGATTGGCTGACCCTGGACGGGAAAACCTATTACCTGGGCGAGGACGGCGTCCCCCGCACGGGAAAGCAGACCATGGAGGACGGCATCCGCCTGTTCCGGGAGGACGGCACCATGGTCACAGGCTGGGAAGACGAGGCGGACGGCAGACACCATTATGACGAGTCCGGTCTGATGCAGACCGGGTGGTTGGATTTGGACGGCAAGCGCTACTTCCTCTCGGAGGAGGGGGCCATGCAGACCGGCTGGCTGGAACAGGGCGAATACCGCTATTACCTCTTTGAAGACGGCAGCGCCGCCGTGGGTAAGCAGTCCATAGATGGCCGAACCTGGTACTTTACCCCCAAGGGCATCCAGGTGGTGCTGGTCAACAAGGACAACCCCATCCCCGATGACTGGACCTGGGACACCGTGGAGGTGGAAAAGGACCGGCCCATCCAGCGCATCGCCGCAGAGCCCCTGCGGCAGATGCTGGCCGACTGCCGGGCCGCCGGAAACGATTGCTACTTAAACAGCGCCTACCGTACCCACAAGCAGCAGATTCAAATTCTGGAGCTGCGGACCCAGGAATATGAGGACAAGGGCATGACCCATGAGGAAGCCTACGCCGAGTCTCTGAAAACCGTGGCCCTGCCCGGCACCAGCGAGCACGAGCTGGGCCTTTCCACAGACCTTGTGGGCAAGGAGGCCAATGAATGGCTGGCCGTCCACTGCTGGGAGTACGGCTTCATTCTTCGCTATCCCGCCGACAAGGAGGACATCACCGGCATTACCAATGAGCCCTGGCATTTCCGCTATGTGGGCGTAGAGGTGGCCATGGATATGAAGGACACCGGGCTGTGCCTGGAGGAGTACCTGGGAGCGGTATAAAAATGGGCACCGAAGAACGGTTGAGAAACCGTTTCTTCGGTGCTTTTGATTATCCGATATATTCCCGAACTTCCAGCGTTCCGGCGATATTGGAATCGTCATCCAGGATCTGAATGACAACGCTGCTGAAATCATTGGTAGGAATATCATCCAAGATCATATTTCCGGTTTCAAAATCCAGCAGCCCATAGAGGTTCAGGTCCTCGCAGTAAACCTTCCAATAGGTTTTCCAGGTGTTCTCATCCGTGACGGTGAAAGGAAGCTGCAGGCGGTAACCCCGGAGCGTTTTCGTCAGCGTTCCGTCTTCAAACCGCATGCCGGGCACACTGTCGGCGGACAAGGGGTGGAAGATTTTTACATCGCCCTCCGGCTCCGGTGCGGCGGTCAGGTTCAGGGGCAGTACCTCGAAATCCTTGTCGCCCGTTTTCTGATTATGGACAAGAACTCTGCAGCTGCCGGAGAGAGCTTCCGGGCCCCGGGTGCGCTGCTCGCTGGAGATCACAAGGGTGATCTCATCGGCGGACCAGCTCTTGACAAACAGTCCCTGACCGTTGGTGTCCCAGTCGGCAAATTCCATGGTGGCGTTGGCAGAAAGAAGGGTTTTGCCCAGCCTGTCTGCATAGGCCTGCAGGGTTTCACTTCCTGTGAGACCGATTTCCCTCACGGAATCCTGGGGCGAAGCGTAGGTCGGAACCAGAAGGTAGTCATCCCCAGCCCGGACGGTGACGGACAGCATGATTTTCTCGCCGGTGTAAAGGCTCTCCGTCACGGCGCAGCTCCAACCGGCCTCGGACTCTGCGGCTGCGGTTTCCGGGGTGACATAGGCGGCCTCCTCGTCGGAGAGATTCCAGAGGGTCCCGGCCAGGGCCTCCCGGAGTCCTCTGAAGTTGGTGGCGTAGGCGGTGATCGCCAGGGCAATCACCAGACAGGCAGCCAGCACCAGCACCCACAGGCGGCGATGGCTGCGCTTTGCTTCGTAGCTCCCTTTGTCCTGGGGAAAAGAATTCACTTTTTCCTGCCGCTCCTCCCAGGCAGAGAGAAAACGGTCATCGATCCCGTTCATGGCCTTGTTGAATTCCTGAATCGTCATACTGCAATACCCTCCTGTTCCAGACACTTGCGCAGGGAAGTCCGCATTTTTTGCAGGCGGTATTGAATTTGCCGCAGGGAATTCCCGTAGGTTTCGGCGATTTGCTCCAATGGTACGGCGTAAAAATAGCGGGCGGTGAAAATGCCTTGCTCCTCTCGGGAGAGGCTCCCCAAAAAGGCGTTGATGCTCTGTGTAATCACCCGCTGCTCCATGCGCCGGGTGGTGTCCTGCCGCCCGTCCGGCAGACAGTCCTCGATTTCCGACAGCAAAACATCGGTCTCCGCGCAGCGCTTGGCGGCGGTCAGATAGCTGTAGCGCTGAAAGGCCTTGTTTCGCACGATGCGGCTGAGAAAATGCCGCAGCACCCTGGGGCGGGTTGGGGGAATGGCATTCCAGGCGGCGAGATAGGTGTCGCTGACGGTTTCCTCCGCATCCTCCGGCAGATGGAGAATGTTTGTTGCAATGGTATTCAGATAAGCGCCGTATTTCTGCTCGGTTTCCCGAATTGCCTGTTCCGAGCGGGCGAAATACAGCTCCACAATGGCGTTGTCTTCCATAGCTTGCTCCTTGTGAACGTTTGTTGATAGAAACGTAAGGGCCTTACACCTATATAGTAGGCAAACGGAAGCGGAGAAACAAGAAAAACGGAAAAATAATTTGCCTTTGCTCCTTCCCGGCGGTATAATCAAGAAAAAACAAGGGGGCCGTTCCTTTATGAATGTTTATATTGTCCGCCACGCCGAGCCTGACTATGCCCGCGATACCCTGACGGAAAAGGGCTGGCGGGAGGCAGAGCTGTTGAGCCGTCGCCTGGAAAACATCCCCAATGGGTACTATTATACCTCTCCGCTGGGCCGGGCACGGGATACCGCCTCGCTGACGCTGCAAAAGGTTGGGGCTCAGGCCCAGGTCTGCCCGTGGCTGCGGGAATTTGACGCAGGCTACGAGACTCCTGCCGCCTTCCACCCCACGGGGCTTGGCTGGGACCTGCTGCCGGAAAGCTGGGTGGAGGACCCCAGGTACTACGACCCGGAAAGGTGGTTCGAGGCTCCTGCATATGCGTCTACGTCCATCCGGGATGTCTATCGGGATGTGGCGGGGCAGTTTGATGCGGTTCTGGCCGACCACGGCTATCGCCGGGAGGGGCATCTGTACCGGGTGGAACGGCCCAATACGGACAATCTGTTTTTCTTCTGTCACTTCGGCGTGGAATGCGTGCTTTTGTCCAGGCTCCTGGATTGCTCCCCTGTGGTGCTGTGGCACCATACGGTGGCCCTGACCAGCAGCGTCACCAAGCTGACAACGGAAGAGCGCCGGGAGGGGAAAGCGATCTTCCGGATGTCCCAGTTCGGCAGCCTGTCCCATCTGGACGGGGCAGGGGAGGAGCCCTCCTTCTTCGCCCGCTTCTGCGAAACCTGCCACGACGGCACGAGGGAGGATTGAGCCTCTAAACCTTCCCCATCGGGGAAGGGGGACCGCCGCAGCGGTGGAAGAGGGGTGTTACGGGAGAGAGTGGCAGGTGTATTGTGCATTTTCAAACAACTCTCGCCCGTTATGCCCCTCCTCAGTCTCGCTAGCGCGAGCCAGCTCCCCCGGAGGGGAAGCTTTTTTACGGGGAGACCATTACTTCGCCTGATTCTGATATTCGCTGGGGGTCAGCCCTACCAGCTTTTTGAAGGTGCCGGAGAAATAGGTGATGTCCCGGTAGCCGCAGGCCTCGGCTATCTCGTAGACCTTCAGCTTGCCCTGCCGCAGCAGGCCCATGGCCTTCTGAATGCGGCAGCGGGTCAGATAGCTGCCCACGGTGGAGCCGGTTTCCTTTTTGAACAGATGACTCAGGTGCCCTTCGCTGAGCCCCAGGGCATAGGCCACCTGACTGACGGACAGCTCACTGCTGCCGCAGTTCTTTCCAATATAGTCCATAGCCTCCTGAACGTAGCGGGTCTTTGCACCGGAACGGATTTCCTGCAGCCGCACCTCAGGGGGCTTTCTCTGTTGGCTCAGCTTATTTTGCAGCTGCATGACGGCATTTTCCAGATCGCCGTCGTGGAAGGGTTTCAATAGAAAGTCCACGGCTCCCAGCCGCAGGGCCTGCTGGGCATAGGCGAAGCTATCGTAGGCGGTGAGGATGATGACGAAGGCATCATTGCCCCGGGCCCGCAGCTGTGCAATCATTTCCAGTCCGTCCATTTTGGGCATTTTCAGGTCCGTGATGATCAGGCCGGGGCGGCATTTCTCCGCCTGCTCCAGGCCCTCTTCTCCGTTGGCGGCCTGTCCGACTACAACGCAGTCCAGGCTTGCCCAATCGATTGCCAGTACGATTCCCTTCCGGATCAGCTCCTCATCTTCTACAACCAAAACTTTCAGCATTGGCTCTCTCCTTTCTCTATGGGCAGGCAAGCCACAACGCAGGCGCCAATTCCGTCTTCCCGGTTTTCCAGACGGAGGCCGAAGCGCTCGCCGTAGTGCTTGCGCAAGATGGTATCAACGTTCAATAGCCCCAGGTGTCCCGTGGACTGCTCCGGGGGGCGATAGGGGCCCAGCAGCTCCGGCGGCAGGCCGCAGCCGTTGTCACAGACCCGAATTTCCAGGAGCTTTTCATCCGTTTCCCGGGCGGTGACCAGCAGCTGCCCGGCGCTTACCCCGGAGAGCCCGTGCAGGATGGCGTTCTCCGCCAGGGGTTGTAAGAGCATTTTGGGGACCATGCAGCTTCTCAGCTTCTCGGGCACATCCTCTTCAAAGGTGAAGCTGTCGCTGAGGCGGATTTTTTGAATTTCTACGTACCGCTCCAGAATCTCCAGCTCCCGCTGCAATGGCACGAATTCCGCAGGGGAGATACAGAAGCGGAGAATATCTGCCAGATTGGTGGACATCAGCGCCACCTGGGGCACCTGATTGATCTTGCTGATCCACTTCATGGTGTCCAGGGTGTTGCACAGGAAATGGGGATTCAGCTGGGCCTGGAGCATCCGGATCTGGGCCTCGTTCAGGGCTTTCTGGTTTTCCAGAAGGGCCTGCTGGTTGGCGCTCAGGGTGGTGACCATGTGGTTGAACTGCCGGGCAAGCTCTGTCAGCTCGTTTTCCCGGCGGTCAATGGGTACCTGAACGGCCAGATCGTTTTTTTCTACCCGGCGAATGGCCCGGTGCAGCCGCCCGATGGGCTCAAAAATCTGGCGGCTCAGCTGTAAGCCAAGAAAAATGCTCACAATGATGCAGCCCAGGGCACACAGAGCGCTGACGGTGTAGAATAGCTGCAAGGTTCCCCGGGTGAACACCTGGGGCTGCTGCAAAATGAGGTACAGGCCGGCTTCCGGCACCTGGGCGGCGGTGAACAGAAAATTGGCGCTGTTCAGGGATTTGCCGGAGAGCAGGTGCTCCCGCAGACTGTCCGTCAGGGCTTGGAGCTGGCTGGGCTGGGTGCCGAAAATGGGCCGCCAATGGGCATCCAGCAGGAGCAGCTGATTCTGGGCTCCGGCCAGACCGCCCAGCAGTGCGGAGAGCTGGGCGCTGTCCTGCTCCATAACGAGGTAGCCCACCGGCGCGCCGTAGCGGTCCGTGATGAGGGCCGCAGCCCGGAGCAGCACGGCGCTCTCCTGGGCGGCGTCATAGACAACGCTGCCGGGGACATGGGCTGCGCGGTAGAGAATGCCCCAGTTGGTGGGAAGGGAACGATTTTCCGGGGCGGACTGGGTGGAGTAGCGCCAGCAGCCGCTGATATCGTACAGGTGGAAGGTGCCGAAGCTGCGCAGAGACTCCGTGGCCTGGAACAGCTGGGCATAGACCTTGGAATCCTCGGCCTCCTCCCGGAAAAGGGCCTGCACCACCAGGGGGTCTTCCCGCAGCGATTCGGCGGTCTGTTCCAGATGGGTGTGGACATTTTCCAGAGCGGCAGACGCAGCGGATAGCTGCTGCTGGGCGGCCTGCTGGGTATCGGCGGAGATGCGCAGCCGGAAAATCTGGACCAGCAGCACCGAGCAGAGAAGAAGCGGAATCAGGGAAACCGCCAAAAATGCGGCGTTCAGCTGCCGCCGAAAGGAGCGAAAGCCGTGCTTTTTCATTTTTCGGCCTCCGATCCTAAGTAAAATTCCCAGCTCATGAGCAGGGAATCCCGGTGGGTGCTGGCCCAGGAGAGGTCATAGGTCACCTGCGGAATGGTGTCCAGAACCGGAAGGGCGGCGGTGGGGACAATGTCGCTGCGGACGGAGCGGCGGCAGAACTGCTCCTGCATCAAAGACTGCACATCCCGGCTCACCGTAAAGTCTGCAAAAAGCCTGGCATTGTCCGGGTGCCTGGCCCCGGCCACAATGGCGCTGCCATCGCTGACGCAGCTGGTGCCGTCGGTGGGGTAGACCATGGCCAGCTGCTCCCCGGCGGCAATCCGGCGGCTGGCGGTTTCCTCCAGGGTGATGCCAACCCAGCTTTCCCCGGCGGCGACGGCGGAGAGCACATCGCCGGAGGCGCTGAGCTGCCGGCCCTCCAGATTCAGAGCAAAGGCCTGCAGCCCTTCGTCTGTGTCCAGGTGCAGAGCCTCCAGCATGGTCACCAGGGCCGTATAGCTGGAGCCGGAGACGGCGGGGTCGGCAAAGGCAATGCGGCCCCGGAGCTCTGGCTTCAAAAGGTCTGCCCAGCTTGTCAGGTCCTGTGCAGAGAGCAGCTTGGGGTTGTAGATCAGCACCAGAGGCAGGGCAGAGAAGGGGGTCCACAGGCCGTCGGCGCTGCGGTATTGGGGCAGAATGCTGTCGGAGCCCTCTGCATGGTAGGGGGTGAAGAGATTTGCATTGGCCTCCAGACTTTCCACGCCGCCGCCAAACATGAGATCTGCGGCGGGGCTGTCCTTTTCGTTTTCCAGCTGCTCCAGCAGCTCGTTGGTGCCGCCCTGTACCACCTGAACCCAGATGCCGGTGCGGGCCTCAAATTCCTTGACAATGGGCCACCATACATCCTTTTTGTGGGAGGTATAGATCACCAACCGTTCCGCCTCATCCGGGGCAAAATCCTGGACCTGGGGAGCGGAACAGCCGCACAGCAGCAGAACCGCGGCGAGAAAAAGCAAAAGAAGTCGTTTCATAGAAAGCCTTTCTGCAAAACATACAAAAGAAGTGTTGAAAAACAGCTCAAAAACTGTGACTGCCTGCGAATTGCCCTAATTATATCATAGAACGGAGAGAAATTTAAGCCACTTGCACAAAAATAGCAGATTATCACAAACAATCGCAGGTTTGACCACTGGCACTTTGTGCAAGAAGCCGGTAATATATAGATACCAAGGCGGTGACACACCGCTTCGAATCTAGTGAGGAGGAAAATCCCTATGAAAAAGATCGTCGCATTCCTGTTGGCGCTTTCCATGGTTCTGGCAATGGCAGCCTGTGGTTCTCAGGCCCCTGCCGCCACCACCGAAGCCCCTAAGACCGATGCTCCCGCAGGCGAGACCACCGCGGCCCCTGCCGAGACGGAAGCTCCCGAAAATCTGACCGAGACCCAGAAGATCATCAAGGAAGCCGAGGGCATGACCCTGGAAGAGCTGGCCAAGAAGGCCATCGAAGAGTCCAACGGCAAGATGTTCTATGGCGTTGGCAACTCCAGCCGCGGCAAGAGCGCACTGCCCCTGTTCATTGCCTATCTGCAGACCATCGACCCCAACTATAATATGGAGTTTGAGTGGCAGCAGCCCAAAAACAACAAGATCTTCGATCAGCTGACTGCTGACTCCCTGAAGACCACCGGCACCTTCGCCATGACCCTGATCCAGGACGGCAACCAGATCGAGAGCAAGATGGTTCAGCCCGGTGTTCTGGATACCTTCATCCCCAAGGACTGGGCAGACGCCAACGGCACCACCGCTGACGAGTACCAGGGCTTCCTGCCTCTGCAGACTCTGAACAAGGTCTTCGAGTACAACTGCGTTGGCGACAAGACCTATGACAACTGCTGGGACTTCGTCGCCGAGGGCGAGCATGGCCTGTTTATGGACATTGACTCCGAGATCGTCGGCAAGAACTTCCTGTATATGCTGACCCGGGATGACTACGCCGCATGGCTGCGGGAGGCCTATGAAGCCCTGCCCGCCGACGAGCAGACTTACTTCCAGCCCACCATCAACGCCATGGAGTCCGAGGCCAATGACCTGGGCCTGGGCGCGGACGGCAAGTACGCACTGGCATGGATCAAGCTGTGGGTGGAGAGCTACAACGCCCAGACCGATGACGGCCCCATCTGCAACACCCTGGTAGATGCTTCCGCCAAGGATCAGTTCGGCCTGCTGGTTTATTCCAAGCTGCGTTCCGTAGAGGAGTCCAGCTCCGTTTCCGTCAACAATGTGAAGGTTGCTGCCTATGAGGACGGCTATCAGGGCATCGGCGGCTATGGCTACTGCCACTACCTGTTCGTCACCGACAATTCTCCGCTGCCCTGGACCGCCTGCGCCTTCATCGCCTATATGACCTGCACCGCTGACGGCTTCTCCGCCTGGGGCAAGGACATGGGCGGCTACTCCTCCAACCCCCTGGTTGCCGAGGAGACCGAGAACAACTTCCACCACTCCACCGGCGGCATGGCTGACGACGGCACCACTGTAGAATTCGCAGCCAAGAACGACCGGGGCTACGACTGGTGGACCACCACCGGCAAGCTGGTTCTGGAGGATCCCGAGTACTGCGCAGACGTGGCCTTCACCGTTGGCAGCTGGATCGAGATGCTGACCAAGTATTCCGCAGGTTAATTTTCTGGGGGCAACACCGCACAATTGCGTCTGCGGCAGCCAGCGGATCTTTTCCACCGGCTGTGCGGTTCAGAAAGCGGGAAATACACAGAGTATTCCTTCGCTTTCTGAACCTTCATCCGGCGAAAAATCTCTCGCTGCCTGCTCTTGCCGAATTGTGCGGTGCTGCCCTAAGTGCTGAATGATTGCTGAAAAATAATGAAGGCAAGCGCCCTTGGATCGCGCATCCAGGGGCGCTTTTTCAAAAGCATATCCCATTTTGTCATGAAAAGAGGAGGAAGCCATGAGCCAACCTACAACCCTCCGTGCAAGCCAGGGAACCATTCTCTGGAACAAGATAAAAACCTTTTTCTCCAAGCCCCACAATGTGATATTGCTGCTGCTGGGCATTGTGCTGACCTTTACCACTGTGGCGCCCATTGTGGCCATTGTGGAGGATACCTTTAAAATCCACGCCGGTACCATCGACGCCCACCTGACGGGCCAGGCCTCCGGCTATACCACCGTCAATTACACCGACCTTTTCACCAGCCGCATGGCCAAGACCAACCTGTGGACGCCTCTGCTGAACACCGTCCTGCTGGCTGTCGGCACCTGCCTGGTGTCTATCCTTTATGGCGGACTGTTCGCCTTCCTGATCACCAGAACCAATCTGGCCTGGCGGAAATACCTGTCCTCCATCTTTATCTTCCCCTACATCATGCCCCAGTGGACCCTGGCCGTGGTGTGGCAGAACCTGTTTAACTCCAATGCCGTCACCGGCACCTCCAACGGCCTGCTCGCCGCCCTGTTCGGCATCAATATGCCCATGTGGTGGTGCAAGGGCCTGTTCCCCAGCCTGACGGTTCTGGGACTGCACTATGCGCCCTTTGCCTATATCCTCATCGGCGGCATTTTCCGGAATATGGACGCCAACCTGGAGGAGGCGGCCACCATCCTGGATACCCCCAAGTGGAAGACCATGTGGCGCATTACCCTGCCCATGGTCAAGCCCGCCATTCTCTCCACCATCCTGCTGGTCTTCGGCAGCGCCATGGGCTCCTATCCCGTGCCCCACTACCTGGGCCTGAGCACGCTCTCCACCAAGTATGTGTCCATGAACTCCAAGTACACCGGTGAGGCCAGCATCCTGGCCATCATCATGATGGTCTTCGGTGTGGCGATCATGCTGATGAACCAGATTTCCCTGAACAGCCGCAAGAACTATACCACCGTCACCGGCAAGTCCGGCCAGATTTCCAAGATCAACCTGGGCAAATCGGGCAAATACATCATTGCGGTGATTCTGGTGATCTTCACCTTCTTCACCAGTATTTTCCCCATCATTTCCTTTGCGTTTGAAACATTCCTGCCCAACCCCGGCGACTATTCCTTCCTGTACACCGGCGACGCCTCCAACCTGACCACCAAGTGGTGGCTCACCTCGGAGAATATTACGGAGAACGGTATGTACGGCCAGAAGGGTATCCTCTACAATGAAACCATCTGGCACGCCTTCTGGGGTACATTGAAGGTCTCCGTGGCCTGCTCGCTGCTGGCCGGCACCATCGGCACCATGATCGGCTACGCCGTGTCCAAGAACCGCCGGAGCAAATGGGCCAACTACGTCAATTCCGTGGCCTTCCTGCCCTACCTGATGCCCTCCATCGCCGTGGGTGTTGCCTTCTTCATTCTGTTCTCCACGGAGAAGATGAACCTGTTCAATACCTATACGCTGCTGATCATCGTGGGCACCATTAAATACATCCCCTTTGCCAGCAGAAGCTCTCTAAACTCCATGCTGCAGCTCTCCGGCGAAATTGAGGAGGCGGCCATTATCCAGGATATCCCCTGGATCAAGCGCATGACCCGGATCATCATCCCCATTCAGAAGTCCTCCATCATCTCGGGCTATCTGCTGCCCTTTATGACCTGCCTGAGAGAGCTGTCCCTTTTCATGCTGCTGTGCGTGCAGGGCTTCATCCTGTCCACGACTCTGGATTACTTCGACGAAATGGGCCTGTATGCCTTCTCCAGCGGCATCAATCTGATCCTGATCGTCACCATTCTGGTGTGCAATACCCTGGTAAACAAAGTGACGGGCGCAAGCCTCGACAAAGGAATAGGAGGATAAGCAAATGCCTGAAATCAAATTGGAGCACGTTACCAAGCGTTGGGGCAAATTCTATGCCGTCGAGGACCTGGACCTGACCATTGAAGACAACGCTTTCGTCACCCTGCTGGGCCCATCCGGCTGCGGCAAAACCACCACGCTGCGGATGATCGCCGGCCTGGAGACCCCCACCAGCGGAAAAATCACCATCGGCGACAAGGTGGTCTTCGACAGTGATATGGGCATCAACGTTCCGGCCAACAAGCGCAAGGTGGGCTTCCTGTTCCAGAACTACGCCCTGTGGCCCAATATGACCGTGTATCAGAATATCTCTTTCGGCCTGTCCAATATCAAGGAGCCCCTGGCCAAGGTGGATTTTGAGACCAAAAACGCCGCCCGCCTGGCCCAGATCCTGAAAAACCCCGCCGATGTCACCGCCGTTCTGGAGGAGTGCCGGGATAAGGACGGCAAGCTGGAGGAGAAGAAGGCGATTCTGAAGCTCATTGATGCCTTCACCGTCTCCCAGTACACCGCCAAGACCCTCTTCGGCTATCATCTGGAAAAGAATACCGATTGTGCCGGTGAGATCGCCAAGCTGGAGGCCAAGGTTGCAGCGGGCCGGAAGGCCGCGTCCGACGCAGGCCTTACCCTGGATGGAGAGTTCCGATTCTGCAAGGACGGAGAAGTCGTCATGCAGACCCGGAAGCTGACCAAAGAGGAGATCGACCTGTCCGTCCGCCGGGTCAGCCGCATTGTCAAGATCGGCATGTTCATGGACCGGTATCCTGCGGAGCTGTCCGGCGGCCAGCAGCAGCGCGTGGCCATTGCCCGTACCCTGGCCCCGGAGCCCTCGGTACTGTTCATGGATGAGCCCCTGTCCAACCTGGATGCCAAGCTGCGCCTGGAAATGCGCTATGAGCTCCAGCGGCTCCACGTGGAGACCGGCTCCACCTTTGTCTATGTCACCCACGACCAGATGGAGGCCATGACCCTGGCAACCCAGATCTGCCTGATCAACAACGGTGTTTTGCAGCAGTATCAGGCCCCGCTGGAAGTGTATCACCACCCGGCCAACCTGTTCGTGGCGGACTTCGTGGGCACGCCGTCTATCAACTTTGTAGATGCCAAGGGCAAGCAGAGCAGTGACGGCAGCCTGGAACTGACGGTTCTTGGCGGTATCAAGGCCACCTTCAAGCCTGCCAAGGCGCTGGATATGCAGGCTTGGTTTGCTTCCCGTGATAAAGAGGCCGCCGACAAGGCAGCAGCTCTGAAGCGGAAGGCTTCCGAAAAGAGCTACGTGGAGAAGGGCAACAAGGACGAGGTCTTCCGCTACCACATTGCCAAGGTCAACGAGGAGGACGACTCCCTGCAGGATGTGCCCGAAATCACCAATGAGGACTTCGTCCTGGGCATTCGTCCGGAATTTTTGGACATTGCCGACACCGGGGCCCTCCAGGGCGAAATCTATGGCGCGATGCCCACGGGTATGGAGTCCACCGTCAAGGTCCGGGTGGGGGAGTTCCTGCTGACCGGCGTGATCTTCGGCAGCAGCCTGTTCACCATCGGCACCAAGGTACCCCTGTCCGTCACCGGCAATCAGATCATGCTCTTCGACCGCCGCTCCGGCAAGTGCATCACCTCCGGCAGCCTGGAATTCTAAACGTATAGAAAGCAAAGCCCCGTATTTTAGACGTACGCGCCTGAAATACGGGGCTTTTCAGCATTTAATTCTGGGAATCGAATTTCCGGAACTGATCCGGGCAGTCCTGCACGCCGGAGATGCGGTGAGGGACAGAGGGGGCGGGGGTGGTGCAGGTGCGCCGAACCTTGGCAAGGGTGCGCGGGGTCAGCGGATGGGCCTTTTCAAAGGTGAACAGTGCATCCTCCGGGGCGGCAAGTACGGCTTCCGGCTCCATCTGACGGATATCTTCGGCAATTTCCTTTCGGGCGCAGATGCGGACATCAGCGCCGGTTTCCAGATCATACACCGTGAAGATCAGTTTCCCTGTCTTGTAGTAAAGCAGATGCTTGGCGCCGGCCGTGCAGTGCAGGCCGATCTGAATGGCGTCCACGCAGCAGCCGTCAAATTCCGAGACGCACACCAGCCTGCCCGGGGCGGGATCCTCCAGCTTCAGCCGCTCCAGCGCCGTCTCGCACACCCGTACCCCCAGGGCCAGCAGCGGGCAATCGTGCCCGTGAAACCGGACGCAGTCGCCGTAGAGCCGGGCAATTCTATCTTCATTCATCGTTGTGATCGTCCTTTCTGTCTTTCTATTAAATATTATATCTATCTGCGGAAGATATGTCAATTACTGGAAAATAGATCATTCATTGGCGACTATGTCAGAAGGTAGAAGCAAATCGGCCAAAATGTGAGACTGTCATATCAAATACCTTAACTTCCCGCAGCAAAAGGAAAAGTTTGGCCTTGACGAAGCCAGGAACGGTTGATACAATGGCCGCGGGTACATCGAAAGAAAAATGGAGAGGAGAATATTGACAGTGGATAAGGAGACGGCGATCACTCCATATGAAACAAGAGAAGTGCTGTTTTACAGAACAGATAACGGTGATGTCAAAGTTGAGATCTTGCTATATCGGGAGAATCTATGGCTGACGCAGGCTAAGATGGCTGAATTGTTCGAGGTTCAGAAAGCAGCCATCTCGAAGCACCTGAAAAATATCTTTGCCTCCGGCGAGCTGATGGAAAGCGCAGTTGTATCCATTTTGGAAACAACTGCCGCAGATGGGAAGAAATATCCGACAAGATACTTATGTATATGCGGGATTGGGCTGCGCGGTTGGATGCCTTTTTGCAGTTCAACGAGGAGGAGGTGCTCCGGCATAAAGGCAAGGTAACGGCAGCGATTGCGAAAACTTTTGCGGAAAGTGAGTATGAAAAATTCCGCGTTATTCAGGATAGATTGTATCAGAGCGATTTTGACCGGCTGGTAGCCAGTGTGGAGCAAAGGGATGAAACATAGAAAGAGTCGTTATTATGCACAGGTTGATAGCGGAGCACATCCACTATTACAACATGTTCACAACAAACGGAATGTGCTGAATTGTGAGAATGATAAATAAAAAAATGATTTGTGCACAATATACAAAATAAAAATGTTAAATATATACAAAATGGCATCTTGAATTCAAGGCGACATTGTGCTATTCTATAGTCACAAGGGAGAGATACCAAGAAAGGACCAAAGAAAAACCGAACAACCGGACTTTGGAAAGAAACAAAGAAAAGAAAGGGTATCCACCGATGGGCTCGAGGAAACTTAGGCCAAGGGCAGTGCATCCTGTGTATCTCCGCTTCAAATAGAGTTCATTGCCGAAGAAAGGAAAGCACTGTATCGCGGAGACAGCCATTGCAGGAAGCGGCCCCACAATCCGCAGAAAGAGAGGTTAACCAAGGATGTTAGATAATAAGAGCGAACAGAGATGACCCCTGACGAGGATGCGAAAGCAAATCGTCAGGGGTCATTTCTTTTGCTATTCTCTGCCAAGCGGACAGGCGTTTTGAGCATATGGACGGACAAACTCCCCAAAAATTGGGCAGATTTGCGAAAATGTGAAAGAAAAAAAGAATGGCTTGCAAAATGTACGCATTTTAAGCACAAGTGTTTTGGAATGGCGGCTATTTGAAATAGAAAGGTCAAAAAACGAAAGCAATTTTAATAAAATGTCGGTGCGAGCAGAACGTATGTACGCGCGACGTGGAGACTTTAACGTGGTAAACTTTTACAAAACTATGTTTTCATGGTCCTTCCCTTTGTGCATTTGGTAGAAATGCTGCCGAAAAAAGGATTTTACGCAAATTTCCTATTGATTTTCACGGGCTAACGTGGTATCATGCACACAAGTCACTTGAGACCAAGCGATTTGTGCAGGAATGTGAATTAAAAAATTCAAATTCCTGCAAAATGAAAAAGGAGGAAGAACAATGAAAAAATTTCTGGCCCTGCTGCTTGCTCTGACCATGGTGCTTTCCATGGCGGCCTGTAGCAGCAGCACCCCCGCCGCGACAACAGCTGCGACTACGGCTCCCGCCGAGACCACTGCTGCCACTGAAGCGGCCGGTGACGTCTATACCGGTCCTGACTGGGCTGCTATCGACGCTATGGATTACGACGATGCTTCCGATGCTCTGTATGACTGGAACCTGGGCGAATTCAATGAATACTATCAGGACGCCAAGTCTGAGATCACCGACCTGAATCTGCGTATGGCCAAGATGGCTATGGCGGACGCCAAGCTGATGGAGTCCGGCGTCTTCTCCCCTGTGTACGGCAACGGCGGCGCTTTCGCTATGAACCGTGTGGTTCCCCGTACCGACACCACCACTTCCTGGGGCGTTGACGAGTACAGATGGCACTCCAAGCTGGTTGCCAACGAGCTGATCACCAGTGAAGACCGCTCTGCTCTGACCGCTCTGTGGGGCGAGAGTGAAGACGCTGCTTCCTGGCTCGAGGCTGCCAAGGCTTACCTGGACGAGCACGGCTACACCTTGAATGACACCTGGAACTATGCGATTAACTATGAGCTGGCTACCTGGGATGGCATTGCCTCCAGTTATACCTCTGACCACTACTTCGTCGCACCTACCTGGGCTCCTCTGCTGGAGTACGATGCCAAGAACGTGCAGCAGCCCGGTATTGCCGAGAGCTATGAGGTTTCCGAGGACGGCACTGTTTACACCTTCCACCTGCGTCAGGGCGTGAAGTGGGTTGACCAGCAGGGTCGCGAGCTGGGCGAAGTGACCGCTGATGACTGGGTCGCTTCCATGGAGCACGTTCTCGATAACAACGATGCTCTGGGCTATCTGATGACCAGCAGCGATGGCTGCGGCATCAAGAACTATGATGCTTACCTGAGCGGTGAGGTTACCGATTTCGCCGAGGTCGGCGTCAAGGCTGTTGACGACTACACCCTGGAGTACACTCTGGAGAAGCCCTTCCCCGCATTCCTGTCCATGATGGGCTACGGCTGCTTCGCTCCTCTGAACCGGGCTTTCTACAAGGCTCAGGGCGGCACCTTCGGCGCTGAGGGCGAGGAGTACACCTCCGGCAACTACGGCACCACTCCTGCCAACATTGCTTACTGCGGCGCTTACCTGGTTAAGAACTTCACCGAGAAGAACGTGACCAGCTATGTTGCCAACCCCTCTTACTGGAATGCTGACTCTGTGCAGACCCACAACATCAACATCTACTTCAACGACGGTTCCGATCCTCTGCGTATGTACAACGAGGCGAAGGACGGCACCGTAGCCGGCTGCCCCTTTAACTCCTCTTCTCTGGTTCTGGCCAAGGAGGATAAGCCCGAAGGCTCCGACAAGACCTACTTCGATCTGTATCACTACACCACCGCTAACGACGGCTCCACCTTCTGCGGCTGGGTCAACGTCCACCGTGGCTCCTGGGCAAACTTCAACGACAATACCGTTGGTGTTTCCGCTCAGACCGACGACCAGAAGGCCGCTACCCGCGCTGCTCTGAGCAACAAGAACTTCCGGAACGCTCTGGGTCTGGCCTTCGACCGCGGCGCTTTCAACTCCACCATCGTTGGCGAGGAGCTGAAGTACGCTTCTCTGAGAAATGCCTATGTCCCCGGCGACTTCCAGGTTACCACTGCTGAGGTCACCGTTGAGATCAACGGCGAGGCTACCACCTTCCCCGCCGGTACTTACTTCGGCCAGATCGAGCAGGCTCAGCTGGATGCCGATGGCTATCCCATCAAGGTTTGGGATCCCGCCGGCAACGACGGCGCCGGCTCCGGCGACGGCTTCGATGGCTGGTTCAATCCCGATGCTGCCGTAGAGTACCTGGACAAGGCAGTTGCTGAGCTGGCTCAGGTTGGCGTTGAGGTTTCCGCTGAGAACCCCATCCACATCGACGTGCCCTACGGCTCCTACAATGAGACCATCACCAACCGTATGAACGCTTATAAGCAGTCCATTGAGAAGGTTCTGGGCGGCAAGGTTGTTGTTGATCTGGTTGCCTATGCCGACAACACCGCTTACAGCTACTCCTACTACCGTACCAGCACCGGCAACGAAGCCAACTACGACATCGCTCCCGGTACTTCCGGTTGGGGCCCTGACTACGGCGATGCTCAGTCCTACCTGGATACCATTCAGCCCTACGGCTACATGACCAAGTCGATCGGCCTGTACTAATTCCGCACAACACCATTTAGGTTGACCTGATGTGGGGGAGTTTTCTCCCCCACATTTTCCGCTACCTGCGGCAAAGGAAACTCTGAATCAATGGGCAGAGGCTCTGCCGATTGATTCAGGGCTTCCGATCTTTCAAAATAAAACGAAAAAGGGTGATACCGTGGCGAAATACACATTCGTTAGAATCCTGAAGGGTATATTATCTGCGGTTTGCGTTGTCGTTTTGATTATGGTGTTGGTTTACTCCCTGATGGATCGTACCACCATTTTTGCCGGCGACCCGAACTATTCCAAAATGCAGAGCAACAGCCGAATTACCTACGAGCAGAGCCGCTATAAGGCTTTCGGCTATATTGATTATTCCACCTATTCCGACTATATCAAGAGTCTTTTCTCCAGCGGAGAAATTGACGACGCTACCCGCTCCGATGCGCTGAAAATCGGTGTCACTGCTGAGAAGGCTTCCGACACGGCCAACGAGTACATTGCGAAATTTACCCAGGAATATGAATCCCAGGGCTATACCATTACCCGCCTGGACGCGGATCGGAAGAAAAACGGCCAGGTCAAGGACGGCGGTCAGGCAGTGATTTATGCCACCCGTGATCGTCCGCTCATTAAGCGAGTTGTCAGCTACTTCGCGGACCTGATTTTCTTTGACAATGTTCACTATGTGGACGAAGCCACGGACATTGGTCCCCGGACGCTTACCTTTACTCTGTATGATCCCGTTTACGGCGGAACGAAGTTCTCTCCCGCCATTATTGGCAACGGTACCATGCACAAATATCTGCTTTACTTCGACAATTCTTTCCCCTTTATCCATCAGAACTTTGCCACATTGCATCTGGGCGAAAGCTACACGGTGAACCGGGGAATTGACGTGTTCGAGACCATGACCACCTCTCAGGGCTCGTACATTCTGAAGGATGTGATCTTCCCCACGGGCCACTCCGAGAAGAGCGCGGATGACCTGCATACAGCTACCTATGTGGCCGGTTCTCTGGAACAGAGCGCTATGTACGCCACAAGGTTTGTGGACGACTACACCAATACCATTACCCATAAGAACAATATGTCCAAGATGGGCTTCTCCTTTGTCATTGGCGTCATTGCCACCATCCTCAGTTATGTCCTGGGTCTGCCCCTGGGCCTGCTGATGGCCCGCTATAAGGACGGCCTGCTGGATAAAATCGGCACGTTCTATATCATGTTCATTATCGCCGTGCCCAGCCTTGCCTATATCTTCCTGTTCAAGGCCATTGGCGGCAGCGTCTTCAAGCTGCCCACCTCCTTCGATATGGATACCAACAGCAAGGCCATGTATGTGCTGCCCATCATCTCTCTGGCGCTTCCCAGCATTGCCAACCTGATGAAGTGGATGCGCCGCTACATGATCGACCAGATGAACAGCGACTATGTCAAGTTCGCCCGGTCCGGCGGCCTCAGTGAAAACGAGATCTTCACCAAGCACATCTGGAAGAACGCCGCCATTCCCATTGTCCACGGCATTCCCAGCAGTTTGCTGTTTGCCATGACCGGCGCCATCATTACCGAGCGTATTTATTCCGTCCCCGGCGCAGGCAACCTGCTGACCCAGGCCATCAACAAGTACGACAATGGCGTGATCGTCGGCGTGACGCTGTTCTACGCCGTGCTGACGGTGATCTCCAACATCCTGGGCGATATCCTCATTTCTCTGGTGGATCCCAGAATTTCCTTTACTTCCAAGGGTAGGTGAGCAATATGCATGAAGATTTGAATCAGTATACCGACGAAGAGCTGTTTGCTCCCGTATCCCATTCCGACGCGGAGTCTGAGAAGATCGCTGCGCCCAGGTATTCCTATTGGAAGTCCGTGTTTCGGGTGTTCTTCCGGAAAAAGGTGAACATCATCGCCCTGTGTCTTCTGCTGTTCGTGGTCCTGTTTGCCTACATTTATCCCTCTGTTACAAGCTACGACCCCTACGCAAACCTGCTGGATCCCAACGCCAAGCATCTGGGACCTGCCCAGGCTTTGAATTACTTCGGCCATGAGCTGAAATGGATCCTGGGTTCCGGCGCTTCCGGCGAGTCCACCTTCGATGCCGTGTGGAACGGCTCCCGTATCTCCATCTCCCTGGCGTTCATCTGCGCCGCCATCAATATGACCATCGGCGTCATGCTGGGCGCCGTGTGGGGCTTCTCCAAGAAGGTGGATATGGTCATGATGGAGGTCTATACCATCATCGGCAACGTGCCCATGATTTTGATCATCTCCGTTCTGTCCATGCTGTTCTCGCCCACCTTCTGGACCATGGTGTTCGCACTGACGGTGGTTGGCTGGCTGAGCATTGCCTATTTTATCCGTACCCAGGTGCTGATCATCCGGGATCGGGAGTACAATCTGGCTTCCCGCTGCCTGGGCACCTCTATTTTCAAGATCGCTACCAAGAACATCCTGCCCTTCATGACTTCCGTCATCGTGACCCTGCTTGCCACTGAGCTGCCCAGCTACATCTCCTATGAGGTGTTCCTGTCCTATATCGGCATGGGCATGAGCGAGATGTCTCTGGGCCGTCTGATCTACGCCGCGGAAGCCGCCATGGTCACCCCCGGCTGGCAGATGGAGTTCTGGAGCCCCGTGGCCATCGCTTCCATCATCACCGTGGTTCTGTACGTGGTGGGCCAGAATCTGGGCGACGCATCCGACCCCAGAACCCATATGTAAGGAGGACGGAACATGGAAGAGAAAAAAGTATTGCTGTCCGTTCAGGACCTGGTTGTCAAATTCAAGGTCCGCGGACGTTCCCTGACCGCCATCCGCGGCATCAGCCTGGATATCTATGATGGCGAGTCCATCGCCATCGTGGGTGAGTCCGGCTCCGGCAAGTCCGTATTCACCAAGACCTTTGCCAATATGCTGGATTCCAACGGCTATGTGGACAGCGGCAAAATCATCTTCAACGACCCGGATCTGGCGGAAGTCACCCTGGATGTGGGCCACAAGGAAGATGTGCGCATGACCTCCATCCGCCTGAAGCTGGACGCCTATTCCAAGCTGGAGCACGGCGCAGACACCTATAAGGCCATGAAGGCGCTGGAGGCCGAGAAGAAGGCCAAGGCCTCCATTTCCGACGAAGAGGACGAGACCTTCCAGGAAAAGCTCGCCGACCTGCGCTTTGAGCGGGCCGAGACCTTCAACCACAAGCAGACCCTGGATTCCCACGAGAAGGACAAGATGAAGGAGGCTTCCGCCAAGATCAGTGCCCTGGATAAGCAGATCGAGGCTGTGGAAGAGGAGCGCAAGAAGGCCCAGCAGGAAAAGGCCAAGGCCGCTGCCGCCGATACGGCCTACAATGAGGCCTATGCCAAGAAGATGGCCGATTTGAAGGAGCAGTACCGCAAGGAGATCTCCGAGGCCATCACCCTGGAGCAGCACACCCGCAATGTGAATCTTGCCAAGGAGATTTATCTGTCCGTGGGCCGCTATGACATGGTCTCCCGGAATAAGATGATCCGCAAGCTGCTGAAATGCTGCCGGGAAGCCATGCGCCAGGGCCTGGATATGGATTCCGACGAGGTGCGCAACGATGTGTTCAGCGCCGTGACCTTCCGGGTCAAGCTGGAGGACGAGGCGGAGAACCGCCTGTTCGGCCGCTGCGTGCTGGACCTGGCCAATATCAAGTACAGCAAGGACCTGACCCAGATCCGCGGCAAGAAGATCGCCACGGTTTTCCAGGACCCCATGACCTCGCTGAACCCCATTATTACCATCGGCCAGCAGATCACCTCCATCATCCTCAAGCACCAGCACTGCTCTGAGGCAGAGGCCAGGATCCGCGCCATGGAGCTGATGAAGAAGGTTGGCATCCCCAATGCCGAGAACCGGTTTGACGACTACCCCTTCCAGTATTCCGGCGGTATGCGGCAGAGAATCGTTATTGCCATTGCCCTGTCCTGCCAGCCCAAGATCCTGATCTGCGATGAGCCCACCACCGCTCTGGACGTGACCATTCAGGCCCAGATTCTGAAGCTCATCAAGGACCTGCAGAAGGAATTCGGCTATACCATCGTCTTCATCACCCACGATTTGGGCGTGGTTGCCAACATTGCGGACCGTGTGGCCGTGCTGTATGCCGGTCAGATCGTGGAGCTGGGCACCGTGGAGGACGTTTTCTACGATCCCCGGCACCCCTACACCTGGGCCATGCTCTCCAGCCTGCCCCAGCTGGCCCAGCGGAATACGGAGCTCTATTCCATTACCGGCACGCCTCCGTCTCTGTACAATAAGATCGTGGGCGACCCCTTCGCGCCCCGGAATCCCTACTGCCTGAAAATCGATACCTTGCAGGATGCGCCCATGTTCAAGGTCAGCGATACCCATTACGCCAAGACCTGGCTCCTGGATCCCAGAGCGCCCAAGATCGAAAAGCCCGAGATCATTTGCAACCTTCACGAGAAGCTCGTGGAAGCATTTAACATTTGAAAGGAGGTCATGCTGCTGTGAGTAATGAAACAACAAAGATGGATGCAACTTCCAGGCATTTCCCTGAGCATGGCCCCATTGACGAGAAGACCGGCAAGGAGGTCCTGCTGTCCGTCCGCAATGTGGACATTGAGTTCGGCAAGGGCGACAAGGCTTTCAAGGCCGTCAAGAATGCGTCTTTTGATATTTACAAGGGCGAGACCTTTTCCCTGGTGGGCGAGTCCGGTTCCGGCAAGACCACCATTGGCCGCGCCGTCATCCGGGTCAACCCCTGCGCCGCCGGTGAGATTCTCTACAAGGGTGTCCGCATTTCCGGCAAGATTCCTCACTCCCTGGACCGGGAGGTCATCCGGAACATCCAGATGGTCTTCCAGGATCCCGCAGCGTCTCTGAACGAGCGCGCCACCGTGGACTACATCGTCTCCGAAGGCCTGTACAACTTCCACCTGTACAAGAATGAGGCGGACCGCGTGCAAAAGGTGGAGAAGATGATCAACGAGGTGGGCCTGCTGCCTGAGCACCTGACCCGGTACCCCCACGAGTTCTCCGGCGGCCAGCGCCAGAGAATCGGCCTGGCCCGTGCCATGATCATGGAGCCGGAGCTGGTGGTTGCCGACGAGCCCATTTCCGCACTGGACGTTTCCATTCGTGCCCAGGTGCTGAACCTGCTGAAAAAGTTCCAGCGGGAGCAGGGCACCACCTATCTGTTCATCGCCCACGACCTGTCCATTGTCCGGTTCATCTCTGACCGCATCGGCGTTATCTACAAGGGCGATATCGTGGAGGTGGCTGAGGCGGAGGAGCTGTTCAACTACCCCATGCACCCCTATACCAAGAGCCTGATCTCCGCCATCCCCATTCCCGACCCCAAGCTGGAGAAGAACAAGGAGCTGTTCACCTACGACCCCTCCATTCATGACTACAGCGAGGATAAGCCCGAGATGGTGGACATCGGCAACAACCACTTTGTCTACGGCAACAAGAAGGAGATCGAGGAGTACAAGGCTCTGCGGGCCAAGAATGTGCCCATCAAGAGCATCACCATCCGGGATGAAAATGAGCCGCCCAAGCAGACGCCTAAGAAGGAGGCCTCTCCCGAGGAGATCCATATGGCTCCCGCCCGGGACACCGGCAGCTTCTGGTACAATTTCCTGGGCTTCCTGCTGCCCCTGCTGAGCCTGCTGGGCGCCCACATCTTCCGCACCCACAATTACATCCGCAACTACAAGGCCCTGAAGAAGGGTGCCATTGTAGGCCTGGTCTTCCGGGCAGTGCTGATCGGTATCTTCGCCCTGCTGCTGGTTCTGGCAGTCATATAGCGCAAACACAAAACAGGGGCGGCTTTTGCCGCCCCTCAGCTTGTCAAAAAAGCCTCGCAGAGTTTGGCGGCATAAGCCGCCAAATAAAATCGAAAATACATCTCAGGCTGCAAGTCTAGCGCCGCAGCGCTGTGCAGAGAGCAACCGCCGTAGGCGGCTCTTAGCGCGTCGCTGTGCGAGTTGTTCGCCGTAGGCGAACAAGGAGTGCGCGCGGCAGACTGTAAAAACTTGTCGGAAAAGCCCGTAAGGGGTTTTTCGACAGTCTGAGGGGCGGCTTTTGCCGCCCCTGTTTTGTGTCAAAGATAACCAACCTTCCCCTACGGGGAAGGGGGACCGCCGCCGTAGGCGGTGGTGGAAGAGGGGCCCTGCGGGATGGTAATTTGTATTGCATTCTCGGTTTTTCTATGGTAAAATAACCGAAAAATCCACGCGGAAAGGAAATTTTCCTATGTCAAGATATGCCCGGGGCAAGGAGCCCTATGCGCCGAAAATGGAACATGTAGAGGTGCCGGAGAGCCATGTAAAGCTGCGCGCCATTCTGTTCGTATTGGCCATTTTGTTGGCCGTGGCAGCCTTTGGCTTCGGACTCAACAGCCTTTTAACCCCCGAGACAGGCTGGAAAGCGGTGGAAGCCTCCGGATCAAACTCCGGGGAGATCACCCTGCAATATAACTACGGGGCAGGGGCGCAGGGCACCGCGGCGGAGCGGCGGCAGGTGAACGATGTGTATTCCACGGCCCTGATCCAGGCGGAGCAGCAGCTCAGCCAGGCGGGGAACGATACCGTCAGTCTGTATACCGTCAGCACCAATCCCAACCAGACCGTAACCGTGGAGCCCATCCTGTACCGCGCCCTGGAACGCTTCTGCGCCACCGGCAGCCGGGCGATTTACTATGGGCCGCTGTACAGCCGGTATTATGCCCTCTTTGCGAGCCAATACGATGAGGCGGCAGCGGAGTACGATCCCGCCCGGTCCTCTGATGCCGGGGCCTTCGCAGCGCAGATCGCTGCCTTTGCCCAAAATCCCGACCAGATCGATCTGGAGCTGCTGGGGGAGAATCAGGTGCGCCTGAATGTGGGCAAGGAATACCTTGCCTATGCCCGGGAAAACGAGCTGGATACGCTGCTGGACTTCGGCTTTGTGAAAAATGCCTTTGTCATTGATGCGGTGGCCGACGCTCTGACCGACGCGGGGCTGACCGGAGCTGTGCTCACCAGCACAGACGGCTTCTCCCGGAGCCTGTGCCAGGGCAGCTTCGGTGTGAATCTGCTGGAGGCTACGGATTCCGGCTACCGTCAGGCGGCGGCAGCGGCCTATAATGGGCCCCGGTCCGTGGCTGCGCTGCGGGCCTTCCCGGTGGACAGTGGCGACGCACTGCGGTTCTACACCTATGAGGACGGCACCGTCTGCCCGCCGGTGCTGGACGAGACCACGGGACTGCTGACGGCAGCCAATGACAATCTGGTCCTCTTTGGGGACTGCAGCGTGGGAGATCTTGCCCTGCAGGCCATGCAGGCGCTGTCCCATTGGGATTTGGAAGGCCTGAGCTGCCTTTACAGCCGGGAAAACGCAGTTTGCTGTACCGATAAAACGGTAGAGGTTTCCCAGCTCTTTGCGGGCGTGACGCTGATCAGAGAATAAAAAGGGGCTGTTAGAAAACGCTCTGTCATTGCGAACCAGCGCGCACGCTGGTGTGGC